>ERZ808041.111-NODE-111-length-97491-cov-17.840475_pt1 | contig 97491 bp, 78 predicted proteins | sample MGYA00380192_ERZ808041 | MGnify/ENA primary metagenome ERZ808041 (study PRJEB31490, sample SAMN06133412) | mouse gut metagenome | isolation source: Z1_1 | host: mice | place: China: Chengdu | collected 2015-05 ...
AGAACTCGATTGTCCCCTCATTCCGGGGATATTTGATTAATATTTAACTCGTCCCAATTTTAACGGGACACTAATGAAAACTGCTCATCATTTATAACGTGGTTGGAGGGTGTGTCATGATTGATTTTCACCACAGATTACCCGGACTTTCACAGATTATTCTTTAAATTCTTAATAATCAATTCGAGTAATCTGTGGAAATCCGGGTAATCTGTGGTGAGTTTTGACATACCGCCTTTTATTTTACTATCCGGATAATGATACTACTGATTGGTAATCATTACGAAAGGATAGGAAGGCTTTCTCTATGCCTTGCGGCAGTAAGCAACTAATTCCGGATATACTAAAGTCTAATCGTCCGACACTCGTTTTCTAATCGTCCGACAGCTGTTCCACAATCGTCCGACAGCTGTCGGACGATTGTGGAACAGCTGTCGGACGATTAGGTTTTAGTAAGAATGAAAATAGACAGTCGCTTGTCGGCAACTTATTCCTTGGGAGGGTTGTTTTTCTTTTCGTATGTTTTTTCCTTATCTTTGTGCCGTATTTGACATTTGCCTTTTGGCATACATTATATTATTATAGTGGAGAAACTGTTATGAAACTGACGATATTAGGAAGCGGGACATCGACCGGCGTGCCGGAAATAGGCTGCACGTGCCCCGTCTGCACCTCTGCCGACCCGCGCGACCGCCGTTTGCGAGCCTCGGCGCTGGTGCGCACGGACGATGCGACGATACTGATAGACTGCGGCCCCGATTTCAGGGCGCAGATGCTGCGCGCTTCCGTCTACGAACGGATAGACGGCGTACTGATAACGCACGAACACTACGACCATGTGGGTGGGTTGGACGATTTGCGCCCCTTCTGCCGCTTCTCGGAAATCCCTGTCTACTCGGACGCCTACACCGCCGCTCATCTGCGCGAACGGATGCCCTATTGTTTTGTGGAGAAGAAGTACCCGGGCGTGCCGCGCATCTATCTGCAAGAAGTGGAGGCGGGCAAACCGTTCTTTGTGCGGACAACGGAGGTGTTGCCCATTGCCGTAATGCACGGGCGCCTGCCTATCCTTGGGTATCGCATCGGCAGGCGGCTGGGCTATGTGACGGATATGCTTACGATGCCGGACGCTTCGTATGAGCAGTTGCGTGGATTGGATGTGCTGGTGATAAACGCCTTGCGCCCGCAGCCGCACCCTACGCACCAAAGCATCGCCGAGGCGCTGGCTGCCGCCGGACGCATCGGTGCAAAGGAGACTTACTTCATTCACATGAGCCATCACGCAGGGTTGCACGCCGGGATTGACGACCGTTTGCCGCCCCATATGCACTTTGCTTATGACGGTATGGAAGTGTGCTTCTAAACTTTTTGAAACATTTGTTTTGTTTTGTTAGTGGAAATGTTTATTTTTGCCAACGATAGTGACGAATATATGCCATGAAACCTCGAATACTTATACGAATAGCCGTTGTTGCGTCCATAGTACTGTTGTGTGCAGGGTTTGGCGTATACTCATTCCTGCGTATGAATGCGGTGGAGAACCGGCAGGATTTCAATCTCTTCACGTTGGTGCCGCAAGATGCCACGGCTGTGCTCGAGACAGACCGTATGGCGGATTTGATGGAAGACATCAACGCGTTGCATTGCAGCAAGGAAGGACATTTCCTGTATGTGTCTGAACTTTTTGTCTATTTGAAGAAGTACCTTAACACGTTGGTGGGCGACACGCCGCATGGGCTGAGCAGGCAGATGAATAAGATGCTTCTCAGTTTCCACGAACCGGACACTCCGCTGAACCAGGTGCTGTATTGCAGCTTAGGTTCGGGCGACTATGAGCTGGTGGAGTCGTTCGTGCGCAAGTACTGTTCCAGCACTTTCCCCTCTAAATATTTTGATTATAACGGTGAGGAAATACGCATCTATCCCATGGCCGACGGGCGTTTCCTGGCGGCCTATTTCACGTCTGATTTTCTGGTCGTCAGTTTTCAGAAGCGCCTGGTGGAGCAGGTGATTGATGCCCGCCGTTCCAAGCGTTCGTTGATGAATCTGCCTTCTTTCCGCGCCATGTATGCCGGCAAGCGCAGCAATGTGGCTGCAACGGTGTATGTACGGATGAAAGAGGTCGACATGGGTAAAAAGACGGACGGCATCCGTTCGCAGGCGCATTTGGGCAGCTGGGCTGAGTTCGACATGAAACTGAAGGAGGAGGCTGTTTATTGTTCCGGCATCAGCCACGGGGCGGACACTACCCGGACGTTTATCAATGCGCTTCGCGGGCAAGACCCGATAAAGGGGTTTTCGGGAGAACGTCTTCCTGCCTCTACTTTCTTCTACAATCAGTGGGCCATTTCAGACCAGGAAGCCATGTTCGGTTTCACTTCGCAGCAGGAGTATGCCAAGGCGACTTATTCCGATTACATCAAGCAGCGGGATGAAGAATGGATTGGATTTTTGAAAGAGAATGCGGGCGAGAGCATCATGTCGTGCCTGTTCCAGTCGAAGGATACCGCGGACAGGCACCCTTGTGCCGTGATGAGCGTGGCGATAAAGGATGAAGCGCAGGCGGAGCGTCGTCTGCAGAATCTGCTATACGCCACTCCGAAGGAGCCGGATGCTCCGGCCGTGTCGCGGACATCTCCCGACTACAAGCAATATCCGCGTGCGCGGAAGTATCGGCAGTATGTGCTGCCCCGCAACACCATCCTGACGCAGCTGACGGGCATTACGGAGTCGGCGCTTCACACATACGCCTGCTTCTACAGGGGAAACCTGTTGCTCGCACCCGATGCGCAGAGCCTTTCTGCTTATATAGATGCTGTGGAGGGCGGCGATGTGCTGGAAGGCGTTCCGGTGTATGAGGAAGGGGTAGGCAGCCTTTCCCCGTATTATAATTTTTCCATGATGGTGGATATGGAGGAGATGATGCTCCAGCCGGAGAATTATGTAAGGTTGATACCGAACTTCTTTTTCCGCCAGTCCAAGTTCTTCCGTCATTTTGTAATCGCCATACAATTTACGTGTACGGAGGGTGTGGTGTATCCGAACCTTGTGTTGCTGTATAAAGGGTTGTTAAATTGAGAATTGAAAATTAAAGATTGAGAAATAATAGGTTTATAAGATATAGAAAAGGCCATATACAATACCCGCAGGTATGTGATATGGCCTTTTTATCCATCTATTATTTCTCAGTTTCTAATTCCCACTTCTCAATTTAAAAAGGCAGGTCGTCTTTAGCGTCTCCGGACAAGAATTCCGGTGTTGCCGACGGTGCCGGTGGCGGAACGGGTGCGCCCGGTGCTTGTGCCGGTGCGGCTGTGCTGACGCGTTCCACTTTCCATGCACGAATACTGTTGAACCAGCGGTCTTGCCACTGGCGTGCATCGATGTCGAAAGAAACTGTCAATTCTTCGCCCATCTGGATGTTGAATTGTTCTATTTTATCAGCTCCGAACACATCGAAACACATCTTGCGGGGATATTGCCCGTGGTCTTCGATTACGTATTCCTGCGCTTTCCACTCGTTGCCTGATGCTTTGGAAACTCCGCCTCTGGGCTGGAGTATAGCAATGATTTTTCCTGTAAATTCCATTGTTCTCTTTTTAAATGATGCGGCGAAGTTACAATTTTTTAGGGATATGCGACGAATAAACGGCTGTTTTTTCTTGCTATTTTTTTGTCGTAGGAAATTCTTTTTCTAACTTTGTCCGTTAGTTAACAAGTTAGCTGAAATTAAAACTTAAATATACAGAATATATGAGATTTATCGTTTCGAGTACTGCGCTCTCCAGCCATTTGCAGGCTATCAGCCGTGTGATTAATTCGAAGAATGCGCTGCCTATTTTGGATTGTTTCCTCTTTGAACTACAAGACGGAACATTGTCTGTAACCGTTTCCGACAGTGAGACAACGATGGTTACTACGGTCGAAGTGAATGAAAGTGATGCCGACGGGCGTTTTGCTGTGACTGCCAAGACCTTGTTGGACGCCTTGAAGGAGATTCCCGAACAACCGTTGACTTTCGATGTCAATTCAGGTTCCTTGGAGATTACGGTACAGTACCAGAACGGTAAATACAGCCTGATGGGACAGAATGCGGATGAGTTCCCGCAATCGGCTGCGCTGGGTGAGAATGCCGTACGTGTGGAAATGGATGCGCAGGTGCTGCTGGATGGTATCAACCGCGCGGTGTTTGCGACTGCCGACGACGAACTGCGTCCGGTGATGAACGGTATCTATTTCGATATCACTACCGATGATATTACCATGGTGGCTTCCGATGGTCATAAGCTGGTGCGCTGCAAGACGCTGGCTGCCAAAGGCAACGAACGTGCCGCTTTTATCCTGCCTAAGAAACCTGCCAACCTGATGAAGAACCTGTTGCCGAAAGAACAGGGCATGGTAAGCGTAGAGTTTGACGAACGCAATGCTGTGGTCACGTTGGAAAACTATCGTATGGTATGCCGCCTGATTGAAGGACGCTATCCGAACTATAATTCTGTAATTCCGCAGAACAATCCGAATAAGGTGACGGTCGACCGCTTGCAGCTGATTGGTGCGCTGCGTCGTGTGTCTATTTTCTCGTCGCAGGCGAGCAGCCTTATCAAGTTGCGCATACAGGAGAACCAGATTGTGATTTCCGCGCAGGACATCGACTTCTCTACTTCGGCGGAAGAGACGCAGGCGTGCCAGTATGCAGGCAGTCCGATGAGCATCGGCTTTAAGTCCACTTTCCTGATTGATATCCTGAATAACATATCGGCGGATGAGGTGGTTATCGAGCTGGCCGACCCGTCGCGTGCCGGTGTGATTGTTCCAGTAGAGCAGGAAGAGAATGAAGACCTGCTGATGCTGTTGATGCCGATGATGCTGAATGACTGAAAACAATGATATTGTATTGATTTTAGGCACGAATTGCATGGGAAAACATGGCTTTGGGGTTGTCCACAGCCGTGAAATCCGTGCAGTCCGTGCCTAAAAGATAAATTCCGGGGAACTTCTTGGGTAATATAATAAACATAGAAATCAATGAAATTAAATCTGAAGAATCCGATAGTCTTTTTCGATTTGGAGACTACGGGAACAAATATCAACTCAGACCGGATTGTGGAAATCTGCTATCTTAAAGTGTATCCCAACGGGAATGAGGAGGCCAAAACCATGCGTATCAATCCCGAAATGCACATTCCCGAGGAGGCTTCCGCCGTCCATGGCATTTATGATGCGGATGTGGCGGATTGCCCCACGTTTAAGGAAGTGGCGCGTAGCATTGCCAACGACATTGAAGGTTGCGACCTTGCCGGTTTCAATTCCAATCGTTTCGACATTCCCGTCCTGGCGGAGGAGTTCCTGCGTGCGGATGTGGATATTGATATGAGCCGCCGCAAGTTTGTGGATGTGCAGGTCATCTTCCACAAGATGGAGCAGCGAACGCTGTCTGCCGCCTACAAGTTCTATTGTGGAAAGAATCTGGAAGACGCCCATACGGCGGAAGCTGACACGCGTGCCACTTACGAGGTGCTGATGTCGCAACTGGACCGTTATCCCGACTTGCAGAACGATGTGGCTTTCTTGGCGGACTATTCCAGCTTCAATAAGAATGTAGATTTTGCAGGCCGTATGGTCTATGATGACAAGGGTGTGGAAGTGTTTAATTTCGGTAAGTATAAAGGTATGCCGGTGGCTGATGTGCTGAAACGCGACCCGGGTTATTACAGCTGGATACTGAACAGTGACTTTACGCTGAACACCAAGGCCATGCTGACCAAAATCCGCTTGCGCGAAATCACACGGAGGTAATCGATGTGCTTGTAATGTGTAATTAGCAATTTGATTTCATGGCGAATCCACTGAAAGGAAAAAAGATAGTGCTTGGCATTACAGGAAGTATTGCCGCTTATAAAGCCTGCCATATTATCCGCGGACTTATCAAACGAGGAGCGGAGGTGCAGGTTGTCATAACTCCTGCCGGGAAAGAATTTATCACTCCCATCACCTTGTCTGCCCTCACGAGCAAGCCCGTCATCAGCGAGTTCTTCGCGCAACGCGACGGGACTTGGAACAGTCATGTGGACTTGGGGCTGTGGGCGGATGCCATGCTGGTGGCGCCTGCCACGGCTTCTACCATTGGCAAGATGGCGAATGGCATTGCCGACAATATGCTGATAACCACTTACCTGTCTGCAAAGGCTCCGGTCTTTGTCGCTCCGGCGATGGATTTGGATATGTATGCTCATCCGTCCACGCAAAAGAACCTGGAGACGTTGCGCTCGTACGGTAACCATATCATAGAACCGGGAACGGGCGAACTGGCAAGCCATCTGGTAGGCAAGGGCAGGATGGAAGAACCGGATGTCATTATCCGCCATCTGGAAGAGTTCTTTGCGGCCAAGGACGGCGACCTGTCGGGAAAGACCATCATGATTACTACCGGACCGACCTACGAGAAGATTGACCCGGTGCGTTTCATCGGTAACTATTCATCGGGCAAGATGGGTTTTGCGCTTGCCGATGAATGCGCGGCGAGGGGGGCAAAGGTTATTCTTGTGTCAGGACCCGTCCAGTTGCGGACGCATTATCCGATGTTCCAATATCACAGTGTGGAGTCTGCCGGACAGATGTTTGAGACGGCCACATCGTTGTTTGGTTGTGCGGATGCGGTCATTATGGCTGCTGCCGTGGCCGACTATACGCCGGAACAGGTTGCCGATAAGAAAATAAAGCGGGAAAAGACCGGCTGTATGTCGTTGGAACTGAAGCCTACGCGGGACATTGCCGCCCGCTTGGGAGAGATGAAAAAAAGTTGCCCCGATAAGGTATTGGTAGGTTTTGCCCTCGAGACCAACGACGAACAACATAATGCGGAAGACAAGCTGAACCGTAAGAACCTGGATTTTATCGTGCTCAATTCATTGAACGACGCCGGGGCGGGATTTCGTTACGATACGAATAAAATCAGCATTATCGACCGGAACGGCAAAAGAGATTATCCGTTGAAGTCCAAGGCGGAAGTGGCGGCGGACATCATCGACCATTTGGTGGAAGTGATGAAGCATCCATGACCTTTTCCGACCGCCGACATTTGAATCTCAATTTTTAACTCTTAATTCTTACATTAATTTAATGCTGCGTTCGCTATACATACAGAATTATGCGCTCATCGAGAAGCTCGACATAGACTTGGACAGTGGCTTTTCGGTGATTACCGGTGAGACCGGCGCCGGAAAATCCATCATATTGGGAGCTATCGGCCTCTTGCTGGGACAGCGTGCCGATGTGAAGTCCATCAGGCGCGGGGCTGCCAAATGTGTGATTGAAGCCCGTTTCGAGATTGCCAACTATGGTATGCAGCCTTTCTTCGAGGAAAACGAACTGGAATACGAGGATGAGTGTATCCTTCGCCGGGAAGTTTATGCTTCGGGCAAAAGCCGCGCCTTTATTAATGATACGCCTGCTTCGTTGGTGCAGATGAAGGAACTTGGCGAACAGCTGATTGATGTACATTCGCAGCATCAGAACCTGCTGTTGAACAAAGAGGGTTTCCAGCTGAATGTGCTGGATTTGTTGGCGCACGATGAGAATGAATTGGACGCCTATCAATCCCTTTACCGGGAATGGAGGCAGGCGCAGCAGGATTTGGAAAACCTAATCGTGCTTGCCGGACAGAACAAGGCGGATGAGGATTATATCCGTTTCCAGTTGGAACAGTTGGAGGAGGCCCACCTGGTTGCCGGAGAACAGGAAGAACTGGAACAGGAGGCCGATACGCTGAGCCATGCGGAAGAGATAAAGGCGGGGTTGTTCCGTGCCGGTCAGGTGCTGAACTCCGATGAAGGCGGTTTGCTTTCAGCGCTGAAAGAGTGCCAGGGCGCAATGGCAGGATTGCAGAAAGTGTATCCTGCTGCCGGAGAACTTGCCGAACGCCTGGAAAGCAGTTACATTGAGTTGAAAGATGTCTCTCAGGAGATTTCAGGCAAGGAAGAGGACATCGAGTTTAATCCTGCCCGGTTGGCGGAAGTGAACGACCGTCTGAACCTGATTTATACGCTCCAGCAAAAGCATCGTGTCTCCACAGTGGATGAGTTGCTGGCTTTGATGGACGATTATGCGGCCAGACTCTCTACTATCACTTCGTCGGATGAGCAGATTGAAAGTTTGAAGGCGCGTAGTGAAGCCCTATATAATAAGGTGGAAAAGCAGGCGTCGGTGCTCACCGGTTTGCGTGCGGCCGCAGCCCGCGAGGTGGAGAAGCAGATGGCGGCACGGCTGATACCGTTGGGGATGCCCAATGTTCGTTTTCAGGTAGAGATAGGTACGCGTAAAGAGCCGGGCACGCATGGTGCGGATACGGTAAGTTTCCTCTTCTCCGCCAATAAGAACGGGGCTTTGCAGCATATCTCTTCGGTGGCCTCGGGCGGTGAGATAGCTCGTGTGATGCTGTCTGTCAAGGCGATGATAGCCGGAGCGGTGAAACTTCCTACCATTGTATTCGATGAGATAGACACCGGAGTTTCCGGTGAGATAGCCGACCGTATGGCGGACATCATGCAGGAAATGGGCGACAGCGACCGTCAGGTTATCAGTATCACCCACCTGCCGCAGATTGCCGCCCGCGGACGTGCCCATTACAAGGTGTACAAACAGGATAATGAGACGGAAACCAACAGCCACATCCGCCGTTTGACGGACGGTGAGCGGGTGGAGGAGATAGCTCATATGCTGAGTGGCGCTACCTTGACGGAAGCTGCGCTCAACAATGCCAAAGCATTGCTCGGCATTGCTTAGAAACAGGAAAATGTAAAAACAATAAGATAGAATGATAGAGAAAAGTGAAATGATTTTCGGTGTCCGTGCTGTGATAGAAGCTATTCAGGCAGGGAAGGACATCGACAAGATATTGGTGAAGAAGGATATTCAGAGCGAATTGTCCAAAGAGTTGTTTGCTGCGCTGAAAGGAACGCTGATTCCTGTGCAGCGCGTGCCGGTAGAACGCATCAACCGCATTACGCGTAAGAATCATCAGGGTGTAGTGGCGTTTGTTTCCGCTGTGACTTATCAGAAGACGGAAGACCTCGTCCCGTTCCTTTTCGAGGAAGGCAGAAATCCGTTGTTTGTCATGCTGGATGGCATAACGGATGTGCGTAACTTCGGGGCAATCGCACGTACTTGCGAGTGTGCGGCGGTGGATGCCGTTATCATCCCCGCTAAAAACAGCGTGACGGTCAATGCCGATGCGGTGAAGACTTCGGCAGGTGCGTTGCATACCTTGCCGGTGTGTCGCGAACAGAGCCTGAAAAATACGTTGCAGTTCCTTAAGGAGAGCGGTTTCCGCATTGTGGCCGCTACGGAAAAAGGTGACTACGACTATACGAAAGCCGATTATACAGGCCCTATGTGCATCATTATGGGGGCGGAGGACAAGGGAGTCTCATACGACAACCTTGCGCTCTGCGACGAGTGGGTGAAGATTCCGATGTTGGGTACGATTGAATCGCTCAATGTGTCCGTTGCGGCAGGCATCTTGATTTATGAAGCTGTGAAACAAAGAACCAACTAAATATGAAAAAGAAGATTTTCATGCTTTTCACGCTGTGCCTTTTGGCGCAGTGGAGTGTAGCGCAAGCACCCAAATGGGTGGAAAAAGCCAAACGTGCCGTGTTCTCGGTGGTTACTTATGGTGAGAATGACAAGATTCTGAATACCGGGAACGGTTTCTTCGTGACGGAAGACGGCATTGCCTTGTCCGATTACTCGCTGTTCAAGGGAGCGAAACGGGCGGTAGTGATGAACTCGGAAGGCGTGCAGATGCCGGTCGTGTCTATATTGGGGGCCAATGATATGTACGATGTCATCAAGTTCCGCGTAGGCATACCGTCCAAGAAAGTCCCTGCGCTGAACAATCTGGCAACCGCCGCTCCTGCAGCGGGCGCTAATGTGTATATTCTGCCTTATTCCACGCAAAAGGACCGTTCTTATACAGCCGGACAGGTGAAGGCGGCGGATAAGTTCTCCGAAAAGTACCAGTACTACACGCTCAACCTGCGCCTGAAGGATAAAATGGTGAGTTGTCCCGTCATGACTGAAGAAGGAGCGGTGTTTGCCCTTGCGCAGAAGTCATCCGGTGCCGATACCGCAACGATATGCTATGCTGTGGATGCAAACTTTGCGATGGCTCAGAACATATCCGCCTTTTCTTTCAGTGATACGGCTTTGAAGAATGTCGGCATCAAGAAGGCATTGCCCGATACGGAAGAACAAGCCTTGGTGTTCCTCTTCATGGTTTCCTCGCAAGTGGGACAGGAAGAGTATGCGGGGTTGCTGGATGATTTCATTGCCAAGTATCCGAATAGCGCGGACGGTTATATGCGCCGTGCCACCAACCGGTTATACCAGTCGAAGGACGATGCTTCGATGGACAAAGTGGTAGAGGATATGGACAAAGCCTTGAGTGTGGCTTCGAAGAAGGATGAAGTATATTACAACCGTGCCAAGATGATATACAACTATATGTTGGGCAATCCGGAGAAACCCTATAAGGATTGGTCGTACGACAAGGCTGTGGAGGAAGCAAGGAAGGCGGTTGCTCTTCAGGAGCTTCCGGTCTATGTGCAGACGGAGGGAGATATTCTGTTTGCCAAGCAAGACTATCCGGCGGCGTTGGTCTGCTACGAAAAGGTCAACCGGTCCGATATCGCGTCGGCAGCGACTTTCTTCAGTGCCGCCAAGACCAAGGAGATGATGAAAGCACCGGCGGAGGAGATTCTGGCGCTGATGGACAGTTGCGTGGCGCGTTTCACCGAGCCGTATACGGAAGAAGCCGCTCCTTACCTGCTGGAACGTGCCCAGGCTCGCATGAACGCCAACCAGGCCCGTGCCGCCATGCTCGATTATGACGCCTATTACAAGACGGTGAACGGTAAAGTGAACGATGTATTCTATTACTACCGCGAGCAGGCCGCTCTGAAAGCCAAGCAGTTCCTACGTGCGCTGAACGATATGGAGAAGGCTATCGAACTAAATCCGAAGGAGTTGACCTACCGTGCCGAGCTGGCCGTCGTCAACATCCGTGTGGGGCGCAATGCGGAAGCCGTGGAAGTGTTACAGGCTGCTTTGGCGATAGATCCCCGGTATGCCGAAGCCTATCGTCTGATGGGAATCGCGCAGTTGCAGATGAAGAAAAAGCAGGAAGCGTGCCAAAGTTTCGCCAAGGCGAAGGAACTGGGCGATCCGAATGTGGACGAGCTGATTGAGAAACATTGCAAATAAGCGGTGTTACCAAAAAGTAAAGGCTCCGCTTTCAATAAGCAGAGCCTTTGTCCGGGAAGCTTCCCCATGCTAAAATAAAAGTTAAGTCTAGGTATTGATGGTATATGAGTGAGATTCTCTTTCGTGTATCCGTATAGTAAATGCACGGTTTCCGGGAATACTGCACGACCCGCTTGATTTTTTTTTAGAACATGGTAGAAAAAGAAGCGAAATACTTGCTAATGAACAGATAAAAGAAACAGAAAATTATGAAGAAAGTGATTTGCAGCCAAAAGGCTCCGGGTGCGATAGGCCCATACAGTCAAGCTATCGAGGCGAACGGAATGGTTTTCGTATCAGGGCAGTTGCCCATCGACGCAGCCACCGGTGTGATGGCGGAAGGCGCCGAAGCCCAAGCCCGCCAGTCGTTGGAGAATGTAAGGCACATCTTGGAAGAGGCGGGATTGAGTATGGCGAATGTCGTGAAGACCACCGTTTTCCTGGCGGATATGTCCCTGTTTGCCGACATGAACAAGGTGTATGCTACTTATTTCGACGGAGATTTCCCCGCCCGTTCGGCAGTTGCCGTGAAGGCGCTTCCGAAAGATGCCTTAGTGGAGATTGAGTGCATCGCGGTTCGCTAACAGGTCCGCCACGATAAAGCTACTGCCACCTACGAAGATGAAATCTTCCGGGTGGCTTTTTTTTTGCGCGGCAGTCACGGCGGCGGGGACATCCGGATAGCAGCTTCCTTGCAGTCCGGCGTTGGTGGCAAGCCTGCGCAGCTCCTCTTCGGGAAGGGCGCGCCTTACGCTGGCTTTGGTGAAATAGTAAGTGGCGTCTTGTGGGAGCAAAGCGAGCACACCGCTGATATCCTTGTCATTCACCATGCCGATGACGATATGTAGCCGGCGATAAACCTGCTGTTTCAGCTGCTCGGCGATGTAAGCGATGCCACCTACGTTGTGTCCTGTGTCGCATATCAGGGTAGGGGCGTCCTGCAACTTCTGCCAGCGTCCCATCAGTCCCGTCAGTTCGCAGACGTGTGCGAAGCCGTTGCGCACGCTCTGTTCGCTTATCCGGTAACCGGCCTCCCTCAGTGCTGGCAGGGCGGCGAGGATAGTTCGCGTGTTCTTCTTCTGATAAAGCCCCTGCAACTCTATTTTCATCCCGGGAAAATCATTTTTCATCGTATCTTCCGCAAATATGATTGGAGTTTTCTCGGCTTCCGCCTTGTGCAGGAAAACCGTCTTGGTTTCGGGAGTGGTTTCTCCGATGACGACGGGGGTACCCGCTTTGATGATACCCGCCTTTTCGGCGGCAATCTTCGCCAGGGTGTCGCCCAGGAACTGCGTGTGGTCAAGGCTGATGTTGGTGATGATGCACACGTCCGGACGGATGATGTTCGTGCAGTCCAGTCTTCCGCCCAGCCCGACTTCGATGACGGCTACGTCCACCCGTTCGTCGGCGAAATAGCGGAACGCCATGGCGGTGGTCAGCTCGAAGAAGGAAGGATGCAGGGGTTCGAAGAAGCTGCGCTCTTCTTCCACGAAGCGTACCACGTACGCTTCCGGTACGGGCTGCCCGTTCACACGGATGCGTTCGCGGAAGTCCACCAGATGCGGCGAAGTATAAAGTCCCACACGGTATCCGGCTTCCTGCAAGATGGCGGCCAGCGTGTGCGAACAGGAACCTTTGCCGTTGGTTCCCGCCACGTGGATGGTGCGGAACGAACGGTGCGGATGCCCGAAATGTTCGTCCAGTACGCGCGTATTCTCCAATCCCTCTTTGTATGCCGAGCCGCCCACCTGTTGGAACATGGGCACGCTGTTATATAAGTAAGTTAAAGTGTTCTGATAGTCCATCTTTCATGAAAATTAACGGGAAAGCAATCTTTTCTCTCGATTAAATTGTTATCTTTAAGAGCGGCAAAGATAAGGCAATTTTACGTAAGTGCGCAGGCTTGCCCCGTTTTTTGCCGGAATTAAGGTATAAACAATTTAAATCTGAAGCGTATGGGAACCAAGAAAAATTTTGTAATCGACACGAATGTCATCCTTCACGACTATAACTGTTTGAAGAATTTCCAGGAGAACGATATTTATCTTCCTATTGTAGTGCTTGAGGAACTGGATAAATTCAAGAAAGGCAACGAACAGATAAACTTCAATGCCCGTGAGTTTGTCCGGGAACTCGACTTGATAACCGACGACAACCTATTCACCAAGGGTGCCCCGCTGGGCGAAGGCTTGGGACGCTTGTTCGTTGTGGCGGGTTCGGTAGATTCGCCCCGCGTGCACGATTCGTTCCCGGAACGCATTCCCGACCACCAGATACTCTCCGTGGTGGACTGGCTGACGCAGAAGAAGCCCAAAATGAAATCTATTCTGGTCACCAAGGACGTCAATCTCCGGATGAAAGCGCGCTCCATCGGATTGCTGTGCGAGGATTACATCACCGACAAGGTAATCAATGTCGATGTTTTCGAGAAGTCGAACGAAGTGTTCGAGGGCATCGACCCGGCTTTGATAGACCGCATCTACTCTTCCAAGGAGGGGCTGGACATCGGCGAGTTCGACTTCAAGGATATCGTTCGTCCCAATGAATGCTTTGTGCTGAAAAGCGACCGTAACAGTGTGCTTGCCCGCTACAATCCCTTCACACACGCCGTCTGCCGTGTCAACAAGACGAAGAATTACGGCATCGAACCCCGCAATGCCGAACAGAGCTTTGCTTTTGAGGTGCTGAACGACCCGGAAATCAAGCTGGTGGCCCTTACGGGAAAAGCGGGAACGGGCAAGACATTGTTGGCGCTGGCTGCCGCGCTGGGCAAACTGACGGAGTATAAGCAAATCCTGCTGGCGCGTCCCATCGTTGCGCTCTCCAATAAGGACCTTGGCTTCCTGCCGGGCGATGCCAACGAGAAGGTGGCTCCCTATATGCAGCCGTTGTTCGACAATCTGAACGTCATCAAACATCAGTTTGCATCCAATTCGAGCGAGGTGAAAAGGCTGGAAGATATGCAGAAGAGCAATCAGCTGGTCATCGAGGCACTGGCCTTCATCCGCGGACGTAGCCTGAGCGAGACCTATTGCATCATCGATGAGGCACAAAACCTTACTCCCCACGAAATCAAGACCATCATAACGCGTGCCGGAGAGGGGACGAAAATGGTATTTACCGGTGACATCCAGCAGATTGACCAGCCTTACCTGGACAGTCAGTCCAACGGGCTTGTCTATATGATAGACCGCATGAGAAACCAGAACCTGTTTGCCCATATCAATTTGGTGAAGGGAGAACGCAGTCAGTTAAGTGAATTGGCAAGTAACCTGATGTAATATTTTACAAATCCTTCTTCACTTTGATAAAAATAGCGTATCTTTGCGATGCCTAAAACAAATCAAAAACTGTCAAACGTGATGAAGCGAAATTTTTTTCATCGGTACCTTTCAGCAAAGGTATTGCCGATATGGACTATTCTATTGATTGATGTGTTGATTATTGTCATATCCAGTCTGATGGCGTATGCACTGCGGTATGATTTCCGGATTCTTTTTTCGGAATCGTCGTCTGTAGACATAACGATTGTGTGGACGGTAATCGTCAATCTGATATTCTTTTGGGTGTTCCGGACGTACTCGAGCGTGCTCCGTTTTTCTTCGTTTGTGGATATAATGCGCATCTTCGTGTCGCTGACGGTATCCTACGCCTTGTTGATGATAACAAGTGTGCTGATGCGGAAAGGTTTAGGTATCAACGTGGCACCCGCTACGGTATTCTTCATGGCCTATATCATCAGCTTCGCCATGATGGCGTGTTCGCGTACCGTTGTAAAGATATTCTTCGAAGAACTGAACTTCGATGGCTCGCGCAGTGCCAATGTTTTCGTTTACGGGGCCAAGGAGGCCGGCGTGAATATCGCAAAGGCGCTGCGCGTCAGCCTGCGCAACCATTATCGTCTGCGTGGTTTCATTACCGACGAGCCGGAACTTATCAATAAGGTGATGATGGGTGCCAAGGTATATCCCAATGACGATGCCTTGCTTGATGTCTTGGACGAGCGCGACGTGCATACCATTATCGTTTCTCCTGCCAAGATGGAGGCACTCAAGTGTTCCGATATGGCAGACCGCTTGTTGGCGCATAACATCAAACTGATGACGGCTCCCCCGTTGAGCGAATGGAAAGGGCAACTTTTGGACAGTACTCAACTGAAGGAAATCCAGATTGAAGACTTGTTGCAACGTACTCCTATCCAAATAGATATCCACAAGGTAGCTTCCCATCTGGAAGGCAAGCGGGTGATGATTACCGGTGCGGCCGGTTCTATCGGTAGTGAGATTATGCGCCAGGTAGCTTCTTTCAATCCTTATAAACTGATTCTTGTGGACCAGGCGGAAACCCCGTTGCACGACATCCGATTGGAACTGCAGGATCGCTGGCGTGACATTGATGCCGAAACTATCATCGCCGATATCTCCAATGCCACCCGTATGGAAGCGATATTCAAGAAACATAAGCCACAGTACATTTTCCATGCGGCAGCTTATAAGCACGTGCCGATGATGGAGGACAATGTGTCCGAATCTATCCAGATAAATGTGTATGGCACACGTACGGTAGCCGATTTGGCGGTGAAATACGGTGCGGAGAAGTTTGTGATGATTTCTACGGATAAGGCGGTGAACCCTACCAACGTAATGGGATGCTCCAAACGCATCTGTGAAATCTACGTGCAGTCGTTGGCAAAGAAGCTGCAGGCGGAAGGCGGGCATTCCACGCAGTTCATCACTACCCGTTTCGGCAATGTGCTTGGGTCGAACGGTTCGGTCATTCCTCGTTTCCGCGACCAGATACAGCGTGGCGGTCCCGTGACGGTGACTCATCCGGAAATCATACGTTATTTTATGACCATCCCGGAAGCTTGCCGTTTGGTGCTCGAGGCCGGCAGTATGGGAAATGGTGGTGAGATTTACATCTTCGATATGGGCAAGCCGGTGCGGATTGTAGACCTTGCCAAGCGTATGATCAGTCTTTCCGGACGTACCGATGTCAAGATAGAGTTTACCGGTTTGCGCCATGGTGAGAAACTGTACGAGGAGTTGCTTAATGTCAAGGAACTTACCAAGCCTACCTATCATGAAAAAATCATGATTGCCACCGTGCGCGAGTATGACTACAACGAGGTGAAAGAACGTATTCAGAAATTGATTGATGTCAGCTATACGTACGACCAAATGAAGATTGTGGCCGCCATGAAGGATATAGTCCCTGAATTTGTCAGCAAGAACTCTTGTTTTGAGGTGCTGGACAAGAAAGAATGATTCCGAAGAGACGAGGGGAGGACGTATCAAGATAAGGTTTCACCACAGATTGCCCAGATTATCATGGATTAATGTTTTTGATTAGCTGCACTTTAAAGGAATGACAGTGGCGGTCTGTGATAATCTGGGTAATTTGTGGTGAGTTCTATACCGCTATTATTTCCGTGCGGAGAAATATTTCAGGAATTGGGTACGTTCGAATGTGTTTACGCCGTTTAGGTCGCTTACATTCAGCATACCTTTGAACTGGTTGATATTTTTCATTCCCTTACGTTCCATCCACGAACTCAGGAAACGTGCATATTCGCCGATTATAGCATCGGATTTCTGATAGAGCGCGCTGCAAACTTCTACCGCTGCGGCACCTGCCAGAATCGCCTTTACTACTCCTTCGGGAGTGTGTATGCCGCCGGATGCCGCGTAGTCCAACTTGCTGACGGCTGCGGAAGCAATGCCTATCCAGCGCAAGGACTTGGATAAATCGGCATTCGCACTGAATACACTACCGGCACTCTGGGTCATTTTCTCAATGTCAATATCCGGTTGGTAGAAACGGTTGAACATCACTACCGCCGCAGCGCCATTGGCATAAAGCTGGTCGATGAGTGCTATCGGGTTGGTAAGATTGTCTCCCAGTTTCATGATGACAGGGATGCTGACAGTTTTCCTGATATGGCTCAATATGTCGATATGACGTTGCTCGAATGAGCCGTAATCATATTGCATATCAGTCTGCAAGGCAAGGATGTTGAGCTCCAAAGCATCCGCTCCGGCTTCTTCTATTTTCTTGGCAAATTCAGTCCACTCCGCATCTTGGTAGCAGTTGATACTGGCAATGACAGGTATGTTGCAGACTTTCTTGCTTTCTTTGATTAAGTTCAGATATTCGCCCAATTTGTGTTCGCGTACATATCCTACTAGATAATCACTTCCTTCCGGATACATATTGGGATCTCCAAGCCAATCGGCTTCCATCATGATTTGTTCCTCAAAAAGAGATTTGAGAACAATGGCTCCTGCGCCGGCTTCGTAAAGCTTTTGGTTTTTGGCTGCGCTGTCGGTCAGTCCTGAACTGCTGACAATAATCGGGTTCCTGAGTCTTAACCCTGCAAAAGTAGTTTCTAATGTTGCCATGATAATAGTTATTTGTTATTAATAGATTCTTTCTCCAAAAATCTTGCTTCCTACGCGTACCAAAGTGCTTCCGTTGGCAATTGCCTCGTGATAGTCATGCGACATCCCCATAGACAATTCCCGAAACCACTCATCATTGGAAAACCACGTGGCTTTAACTTCTTGGAAGAAGCTATTTAATAAACAAAACTCCGCCTTGATTTGTTCGGCATTTTCGGTATTTGTTGCCATACCCATCAGGCCACATATCCGGATGTTCTTAAGTTCTTTCCACTTGCCATCGGAAAGCATCTCCCTACATTCGTCGAAACTGAAACCGAATTTGGTCTCTTCTCGTGCAATGTGCAATTGGAGCAGGCAGTCCACAATCCGCCCCGCCTTGACTGCCTGCTTGTTGATTTCGGTGAGCAGATTGTAGGAGTCTACACCGTGAATCAGTGCTACGTAAGGTACGATGTACTTGACCTTGTTCGTTTGCAGATGCCCGATGAAATGCCATTCGATGTCTTTGGGCAGACTTTCGTATTTGGCGGTCATCTCCTGCACCTTGCTTTCTCCGAACACACGTTGTCCTGCGCGATAAGCTTCTTCTATGGCTTCGTTGGGGTGGAATTTGGAGACAGCCACCAGACGTACCCCTTGGGGCAGTTCGCTCAGTACTTTTTTTATGTTCTCTGCAATGTTCATCGTATATAATATAATAATGTATACACAATAAAACTTTTGGTTGCTAATTATTCCGTGTGTCTCTCTTAAACTTCCGGTTTGTCATCAGGCTCTGCGCTGTACGGATATACGTCCATAATGGCAGTTTCGGCTACCGATGCGATTTGATAGTCAGCCATTGTGCCTTTCATGCCTTCGTCCAGTTTCTTCACGGCGTCGCGCAAATCGGCAGCCTGTACCAATACTTGGGTAGATGTTTTCTTTTCTGCACCGCTTTTCTCATCCAAGGTGATGAAAACCAGTTTACATTTGAACCAACGGTCGGCCGCTTCCTCTTCGCTGGGAAACAGTTCGCTGTAGTTTGCCCGTTTGATGTCCGATACCGTAAATTCTCCTGAAATGAACGGGCTCATCTCCTCGATGATGCGTGCTTCCGCTTCCGTAAAGCTGAGTGCGTCTACCAGATAGGGTTCAGTAACTTTCTTGTTCATACCGTTTTCCATTGTTTTCTCGTAACGGATTTTGCACTCAAACCATGTATGCATTGCCATAATTTTCTGATTTTTAGTTAGTGTTTCAATTAATAAATAACTCTTCCCGTCATGCTGCGGTTTATGGTAAGGGGTTCCTGCCTGATGTCGGAAAGGGCGCACAAAGATAAACGAAAAAGAGGAAAAATGCTTGATGTCGTGAAAGAAGATTATGCGAACTCCGAACTTTTCTTCTGTTTTATTTGTGGAGACGGGCTTGGGATTTCTTGCGGTTGCTATGTCGAATATGATTTTCTTGCGTATTGGCTATTTGATTGGAATAGCCGTTCTTTGGCGGTGTTAAACCAATAAAAAAACAACAGAATTTATGGCAGTAGTAGCTTATTTAAGAGTTAGTACAGAAAAACAATTTTTGGAAAACCAGCGAGAGGAGATTACACGTTTCGCGGAAAGAAACGGAATGAGTATTGACAAATGGTACACGGAAACAGTGAGTGGAAGCGTCAGCAGTAAAGAACGGAAGTTGTCGGGAGTGTTGGACAAGATGCGTCCCGGTGACTCTTTGATTGTTACGGAGATTTCGCGGCTTAGCCGTACGCTGCTTGAGATTATGACTATTCTTAATTCGTGTATAAAAAAGGGGGTGATATTGTATAGTACGAAAGAGGGGTATGTGTTTCAGAACGACATCAACAGTAAAGTCCTGGGGTTTGCGTTCGGATTGATGGCAGAGATAGAGCGTAACCTGATTTCAATGCGGACAAAAGAGGCGTTGGCCCGCAGAAAACTGGAGGGAAAACGCCTGGGGCGTAGAAAGGGAGACAGGCCCAAGATGAGAATACTTACCGAGAACAAGACGCTGTTGCTGAAGGAGAAAAAAAACGGAACATCGTGTTCTGAACTCGCCCGACGGATGGGGGTGTCCAGAACAACCATGTTCCGCTTCCTGCATCATAAAAGATGAATCGGGAATAGCTGACTGGAATGTTTTATAATTTACCGCAGATTACACCGGTTGTTTTATAAGAATCTGTGTAGTCTGTAGTGAATTATAGGTTCTGTGCTCTGCATTTATGCAGATTCTTTAATTCGAAAGACAACATGATGCGGAATATTCCTACGGACAGGAAGGCGAACGAAATCATGTAAACCGCATAGATGGCGCCGACGATGGGTTGCCACAGGATAATGAACGAGCATATGATGGAGAGAATCCCCAGGGCGGTATACCAACCCCACTTTCTTGTTCCATATCGCTTTAGGTCCATGGCGTAGCCTACCGATGAGAATCCCCGGAACATCAGCCAGAAAGCTATGACGAAAGGAATGACTTCCATACTCAATAGGGGATAGGCTATCAGATAGAATCCTAATATCAGGTCGATGATGCCGCCTGCCAGATACCAGCCCCAACTGGGGACTCTTTGGCGGTTGCTGATGGCAAAGGAGATTTCCAACAGACCGCTGACCAACATTGAGACACTGAACAGCACGCTTAATGCCGCATATCCGTCAAAAGGAGAGAACATGATGCTCAAGGCTACCACAACATACAAGATTCCGAGGATTAGTGAAATCCACCAGTTCTTTACTTCCAGTTTTAGTTCTTCAAAAATCGTTTTCATGTGAATTCTAATTTAAAGGTGATTATTATAAGTTCGTTGAGAGAATAACAATCTGCGGGTTGAAAAGTTTTATCGAACATTTTCGCTGTCTTGTTTGTTGGTATACCATATAAAATGATAAAATTATGGCTATAACAAAATTTAAAGGGCAACCGGTAAGAACAATCGGTGAGTTTATAAAAGTGGGAGCGGCTGCTCCGGATTTCGAGTTGGTAAAGACTGATTTATCTTCTTTCTCGTTGAAAGAGCTGAATGGCAAGAATGTGGTTCTGAACATTTTCCCGAGTCTGGACACCGGTGTATGCGCTACTTCCGTGCGCAAGTTCAATAAACTGGCAGCCGGTTTGCCGGACACGGTGGTACTGGCTATTTCGAAAGACCTGCCTTTCGCGCACGCCCGTTTCTGTACGACGGAAGGAATTGAAAATGTCGTTCCGTTGTCCGATTTCCGTTTTTCGGATTTTGATGAAAACTACGGTGTGCGTATGGCAGACGGGCCGTTATGCGGCTTATTGGCCCGTGCGGTGATTGTCATCGGTAAGGATGGAAAGATTGCCTATACGGAGCTGGTACCGGAAATTACGCAGGAACCGGATTATGATAAAGCTGTTGCCGCTGTCCGGAAATAAGCTTCTTTATTATTGTTTTTTCTGTTTTACTCCTTTGTAAATCAGGAAGCCTACAATCAATATTGCGGCGGCGACAATGAAATAACCGATTTCATGGCTGTATTTCGTTGCCAATATGTAGACATCGTTGGTTGTCTTGATGTCTGTGAACCGGTATATAAAATAGCCGAGCAGTGACAATATCGTATTCCAGATGCCTGCGCCCAGCGTTGTGTAGAGCAGGAAAGGCTTTAGTTTCATGCCTGCCAGTCCTGCCGGGATGCTGATGAGTTGCCGCACCGCAGGGATAAGGCGTCCGAAGAATGTAGAGGCTGCACCATGCTTTTTGAAGTACTCTTCGGCATGGTGCACCTTCTCTTCATCTATCAGGCACATATGTCCCAAACGGCTGTTGGCAAACTTATAGACGATGGGACGCCCCAACCAACGTGCAAGATAATAATTGATGAGTGCGCCGAAATCGGCACCGACGGTAGCGAAGACCACGACAAGAAAGATATTCATGCTGTCGTCGGTCATTGCTTTCCATGCGGCGGGCGGCACTATGACCTCTGAAGGAAAGGGGATAAATGAGCTCTCAATAGCCATAAAGATGGTGACTATCCAATAGTTCAGGTTTTCCAATACCCATTTTATGAGTTCTGCAGATGATTCCATACTCTTATTATATGCTTGTGATGGGGGTTGCTTACATTAATTATCCGCGCAGTATGCTCAGGAAGTCGGCTACCCTTTTCATTAACTCCCTTTGGCGGTCGCCCTCCGGCAAGTTGCTTATGTCCGTCAGCTTGTCCAGCGGCAACGGATGTTCGCAAAGCGAATTGTATTTCAGTACGTTCTCCTTGTCGTTGAACAGCAGGTAGATGGCTGTCAGCTTCTCGTTGATATTATCAAAATCCGGTTCCAGCTCTTTGACCTGCTCAAAGGCTATCCGGGCATAGTTCAGGTGGCCAAATTCGGCACAGTATCTACCAATCTCATTCCAAATCTCGGCACACGGTTCCTCTGCCAGGGCCATGTCCCACTTTTCCACCGCTTTGTCCGCTTGTCCGTCTTCCATATACGTACGGCCTTCGATGAGATATGCTTCTACATCTTTCGGATCGATTTCATGGGCTTGCGCGAAATACTGCTCCGCTTTCTGTTTATTTCCTAATTTATACAGGCAAAGCGCCGTATGTGCATATACGGAGCCCAACATAATCGAATCTTCGTCCTTGTATTGTATCGCCTCTTCGAAATGCCGGTAGGCTTCCGCCCAGTTCTCATTGGCTATTTCATTGAATCCGATGAAAATCTGCAGGCAGTAGGGATCCATGGCCTTGTATTTGTCTGCCAGGGTATAGTTTTCGAGTGCCTTGTCCTCATTCCCCAATTCGTGGAAGGCATGGCCTTTCATGATGTAAGCTTCGGAAAACTCTTCGTCGGCCACGATTGCAAAGTCGCAGGCTTCGATGGCTTTGTCAAACTGCCGCTGCTCGAAATAGCAACGGGCCAGTCCGAACCAATAAGGGGCGGAATAGGGATTCTTGTCTATCAGCTTGTTGTAGTATTTCTCGGCTTCCTGCTCCATGCCTTGCGCACGGAAGTAGTCTGCGACAACTGCAAGGTAGGCATCGTCTTCGGCGTGCTTGGGGAAGCCTTTTTCTAACCATGGGGTCGCTTTCTCCGGATAGCCTGCGTCGATGTACATATAGGCTATGTCTACGATGTTGGCCAAGTCTTCTTTATCCTCATCCTCTATGCTGTCAAGAAGTTGTTCCGCTTCCTCCGTTTTGCCATCGCCGAAAAGGATGTTGGCTTTGAGCACCTTTACTTCCGAAGAGTAGTCATCGGATATTTGTTCTATGATTTCTCTTGCCTTCTCTCTCTTCTGGGTATCGATGAACAGGTAGGCTTGCTCCACTAAAAGGGGAGTGCTGCCGGGATGTAGCGCCAAACCATATTCTGTTACTTCGATGGCTTCCTTTTCTTTTCCATGCATGGCATACCAATCGGCGAGGTCGGCTAAATCGTCTGCGTCCAGATAGATAGGTTTGTTTTCTGCTTTCGAGATTTCGTATTGTTCTGCAAGTTCTTGCATTTCTTTGTCGCTTCCGGACAACAGGCTTTTTTTACTCATTAATTGTTTTTACTCCTTAATTAATTGTTTGGTTTGTTATATATAGAATAAGTGTACAAGTAAACAGGTTACAAGTTACAGGTTACAAGTTACAGGTTACAAGTTACAAGTGTACAAGTATACAAGTGTACAAGGCTCTTCTATCTGTTTGTTTTGTGGATAAGATAGAAATCCGGGTTGTTTCTCCTCGTAGCCTTGTCAACTTGTTTACTGACAGCATATCAAAGATATGTGAAACTCTTATTTGTTGATTTTACCCCAGGTGTCCTTCAGGCTCACGGTGCGGTTGAATACCATTTTCTCCGGTGTGGAGTCGCGGTCTACGTTGAAGTAGCCTATGCGCTGGAACTGCAGGTAGGAGAGGGGTTTCAGGCCGGCGGCATATTTCTCGATGTAGCAGCAGGGCAGTACGTTGAGCGAATCCGGGTTTATCATCTCCTTCATGGCAGTCAGGGCATCGCAATTCTTTTCCTCACGGATGGCGGCCAGTTCGTCGCGCGGATTCTCCACCTTCCACAACCGGTCGTAAAGGCGGACTTCGGCTTGCAGGCAGTGCGCGCAACTTACCCAGTGGATGGTGCCCTTGACCTTGCGGTTGGATCCGGGCATACCGCTTTTACTTTCGGGGTCGTATTCGCAATATACTTCCGTCACCTCTCCCGCATCGTTCTTCTTGCAGCCGGTGCACTTCACGATGTATGCACTCTTCAGGCGTACTTCCTGTCCGGGTGTCATGCGGAAATATTTCTTCGGGGCGTCTTCCATGAAGTCGTCGCGCTCTATCCACAGCTCGCGGCTGAACTCGATGTGGTGGCTGCCTTCTTCCGGACGCTCCGGGTTGTTGACGGCTTCCATCTCTTCTACAAGGCCTTCGGGATAGTTGGTGATGATGAGTTTCACCGGATTCAGTACGGCGGAGATGCGGGTGGCACGGACGTTCAGGTCTTCGCGCACGGCGCTCTCCAGCAATGCGAACTCGTTCAGGGCATCGTAGGTGGTATAACCGATTTTGTCAATGAATTTATGGATGGACTCGGGCGAATAGCCGCGACGGCGGAAGCCGCAGATGGTCGGCATACGGGGGTCGTCCCAACCATTGACAAGGCCTTCTTTCACCAATGTCAGCAGGTTGCGTTTGCTCATGAGCGTGTAGCTCAGGTTGAGCTTGTTGAACTCGTACTGGTGAGGACGGTGGTCGTCCAAATCCTTTCCTTCTTTCACCCAGTCGACGAAGAGGTCGTACAGCGGGCGGTGGGGGACAAACTCCAGCGTGCACAGCGAGTGGGTGACGCCTTCGAAGTAGTCGCTTTGCCCGTGGGCGAAGTCGTACATCGGATACGCCTTCCATGTGGTGCCCGTGCGGTGGTGCGGATGTTTCACCACGCGGTAGATAATCGGGTCGCGGAAGTGCATATTGGGACTTGCCATGTCAATCTTGGCACGGAGCACCATGGCGCCTTCCTCGATTTCACCGGTATTCATCTTTTGGAACAGTTCGAGGGTTTCCTCGACGGGGCGGTTGCGGTACGGGCTTTCCACGCCGGGTTGCGTGGGAGTCCCTTTTTGGGCGGCTATCTGTTCGGAAGTCTGCTCGTCGATATACGCTTTGCCCTCTTTGATGAGGCGGATGGCGAAATCCCATAATTGCTGGAAATAGTCGGAAGCGTAGTATTCGTTGCCCCACTGGTAGCCCAGCCATTGGATGTCTTCCTTGATGGCTTCTACATATTCCACGTCTTCTTTGGTGGGATTGGTGTCGTCGAAACGCAAGTTGCAGACGCCTCCATGTGCGGCGGCGATGCCAAAATCCAGACAGATGGCCTTGGCGTGCCCGATGTGAAGGTAACCGTTAGGTTCCGGCGGGAAACGCGTCTGGACTTTCCCGTTGTTCTTACCCTCTTTCAAATCGTTCTCTACTATCTGTTCTATGAAGTTCAGGCTTTTCTTTTCGCTTGTCTCTTCGCTTTTTATTTCTGCCATAGTGTGCTATTGTTATTCGTACTTAGTGGCGCAAAAATACGACTATTTTTTCGTATATCGTTATTTCAGCGGAATATATCCGCTATTTTTAGTGATTTTGCCAGCAAAAGAGGATTGCCTCCGAACGTGGGAATACGTGCTGTCGGGATGACAAAAAGAAAACTTTTTAGGAAAAATTTAGTGATTCATGGAAAATAAGCCTATATTTGTCCGCTGAAAGCGATTGCAGATGTAGAAAAATGCTTTGAAATGAAAACAAAACCAAAAGAATTGCAGAAAAGATGTTATAAGACATATTTTTTAATTTGGTTGGTATCTCGAAAAGCGGCTATCTTTGCGACGTTATCCTGAAAACAATCTTTTTACCTTAAAAAAAACTAATACCTATTGAAAACTGAAAAAGGAGGCTTTGTGAAAAGCTTCCTTTTTTTCTGCGCGTATGCGAACTTTCCCTGCGGTCCCGATTCCTTCGTCTTGCCACTCTCATTCCCCGTCTTCGCCTTCTTTTATTCGTTCCACCGCGGTGGAACAAAACTTTCACCACGGTGGAACAAAATTTCCCCCATGGTGGAACAAAACTTTCCCCGCGGTGGAACGAATTAACGGTAGGCACGCCGGCGCTTCCCGCCGGGCATGGGAGGGGCACGCTTTCCTTACATTTAAAGGAATTAAAGGAGTTAAAGGGAGTTATCGGGAGTTATCAGCCGACAAGTCGGCTTAGGAGTTAAAGCCAATACTCCTGTAACGGCGTCATACGCAAAAAGTATCGGCTTTAACTCCTAACGAAGTGATAACTCCTCTAACTCCTTTAACTCCTAACAAAGTGATAACTCCTCTAACTCCTGTAAATGATGAAAAATCCGTGCGGGCAACTTGCATTATTCCCGGAAATCCCGACCGTATGTAAGCGAGTTTTCTTATCTTTGCCGCATCCATGGTTATGATGGATGATGTCTAACTATATAATATTGTATACAGGCTTATGTTTTCCGGAATAGTAGAAGAGTGTGCCACGCTGGTGGCGATGGTCAAAGACCAGGAGAATGTACATTTCACTTTCAAATGCTCGTTTGTGGGCGAGTTGAAAATAGACCAAAGCGTGTCGCACAACGGCGTGTGTCTCACGGTTGTCAACATGACCGGCGACACCTATACGGTGACGGCGATGAAAGAGACGCTGGACCGCTCCAACCTCGGCCTGCTGGCGGTGGGCGATGAGGTGAACGTGGAGCGCAGCATGATGATGAACGGCCGTCTGGACGGGCATATCGTGCAGGGCCACGTGGACCAGACGGCAACCTGTGTGGATATAAAGGATGCTGAGGGAAGCTATTACTTCACCTTCCGTTACGAATTCGACAAGGAGATGGCAAGGCGGGGTTACATTACTGTCGACAAGGGGTCGGTGACCGTGAACGGCGTCAGCCTTACCGTGTGTAACCCCACGGACGACACGTTTCAGGTGGCCATCATCCCGTATACTTTCGAGCATACCAACTTCCATGCCTTCCGGGTGGGCAGCGTGGTGAACCTGGAATTCGACATTATCGGCAAGTACATCAGCCGGATGATACAATATAAATAATGTATGGATATGATGAATGATTTCCTGCAGTTGGTCGCTTCGCGTCAGAGCGACCGGGCTTATGACAAGTCGCGTGCGGTGGAGCCGGAAAAGCTGGAGCGGATATTGGAAGCCGCCCGCTTGTCGCCCTCGGCTTGCAACGCGCAGCCCTGGCGCTTCGTGGTAATCACCGAGCCGGAACTTGCCGTGAAGGTGGGCAAGGCGACGGCGGGCTTGGGGATGAACAAGTTTGCCAAAGACGCTCCGGTGCACATCCTGGTGGTGGAAGAGTCTATGAACATCACCTCCTTCCTGGGGGCGAAAATCAAGGATAAGTATTTCCCCTTGATAGACATCGGCATTGCCGCGGCCCATATCACGCTGGCTGCCGAGAGCGAGGGGCTGGGGTCGTGCATCCTGGGCTGGTTCGACGAGAAAGAGATTAAAAAACTCACGGGCATTCCTGCCGGCAAGCGCTTGTTGCTCGACATCACGATAGGGTATCCGGCAAAGGAGAAGCGCAAGAAATCAAGGAAGGCGACGGAGAAAGTCGTTTCTTACAACGGCTATTGATGGCTGTGGCTGGTGCGGGCTTGTGGCTCTTGTCATGAAGATGATACCTTTTTTTCAGAGGTCTTTCAGCAGCACCTGGCTCGCGCTTCTGTAGTATTCTTCGCGTGCTTTCATCAGTGTGTCCCACTGTCCGTGAAATTCCTTGTCCTTGTCTATCTTGAAGTCCTCGGAGCCGTGCGTGTCCAGCCGGTCCAGCAGCAGGGCGACGTTCAGCTTGTTGATGTCCATGGAGGGCTGGTAGGCGATGTCCTGGCTTTTGGCGTCGGTCACCACCTCGTGCAGCAGGTTGATTTCCTGCAGGTCGTAAAGGGTCTGGTTGGTCAGGCGTATCGGAATCTGGCACTCCTCGGATATCTCTTCGGCCGTGTAGGGCGGTTCGTTCGTTTCAAAGCGCTTGGCCACGAGAGACATGATGAGGATGGAGATGAAGTCGCGGTAGCGGCGGCTGATGTTGCGCGCGTCCTTGTCGAAACTGAAATTGCGGATGTTTTGTCCTGCATACGTCAGTTCCGCCCCGAAGAGGCAGATGGTCCAGGAGGTCTGCAGCCACAGCAGGAACATGGGAAGCGCCGCGAAACTGCCGTAGATGGCATTGTAGCGTGACACCCACAACTGGCTGCTGATGTAGAAGAACTGGAAAGCCTGGTGGGCCGTGCCTGCCAGGATGCCTGAAATCAGTGCGTGCTTGAGCTTCACTTTGGTATTGGGCATGAAGGTGTACAGCGCCGTGAACATGGCCCACGTCAGCACGAACGGTATCAGCCGGATTAGGAATTTGCCAATCGGGGCGAGCAGGGTGAAGTCTTCCACATTCTTCAGCATGGTGCTCATGAATATGGAAAGTCCGCCCGAAACCACCAGCAAAAGCGGTATCAGCAGAAGCATGGAGAAATAGTCCGTGATTTTGCGGTACATACTCCTTGCCTTTTTTACCTGCCAGATGCGGTTGAAGGTGATTTCCATGTTGTTAATCAGGTTGAGCACGGTCCATAGCAGCATGATGATGCCCACTCCGATGAATACGCCGCTCTTGGCTTGCGACAGGTAGGAGTCGACGAACTGGAAGATGACCTCCGTCGTTTCCGACGGACCGCCGAATCCCTGGACAATCTGGCTCTCCATCAGGTTGTCGAACCCGAACCCGCGCGCAATGGCGAACACGATGGCCAGGATGGGCACAATGGCGAGCAGGGTGCTGTATGTCAGGGCGGACGCCTTGTTCGCGAGTCTGTCTTTGGTGAAGCGGTTGATGCAGAGATAAACGGTCTTGATGATGTTGTACAGGGAGAAAGTGGTTTTGGTGACTTCATCTTCCGTTATACGCCAGATGTCGTATGTCAGGAATTTCCAGAGGGTGGCGATACGTTTGTTCATGCTGAATTGAGGAATGAGAATTGAAAAATGAAGCCCTTCCGGGAGAGGATGCGGTCATTTCCCAATTCTCAATGATTAATATCAAAATAAAAAAAGGCAGTCGGCCTGTAAGCCGGGTTCTGTGCTTCTTCCGAAGTGTTTGCCATTTATCTGAGCCGTATGTCGCCATACAAGCTTTAGCGGTCTACCCTCCGACATGGAGCGAGCAGCTCTCGTAGCGCCGGTTTACATGACCTTACAACTCCTAAGACGTACAGCCCTTGTGTCGCCACAAGGCTGGTGGGCTCTTACCCCACCTTCTCACCCTTACCATAATCGGGAAAGATATGGCGGTTGTTTTCTTCTACGTTACTCTACCCTCGCGGACAGCTTTCTGTTAGGAAGTAGGATGCTCTGTGTTGCCCGGACTTTCCTCATACGCATGGGGCGTAAGCGGCAAACCGGCCAACTGCCTCGGGGTGCAAAGATAGGAAATATAAATGATGAATAGTGAATGATGGCGGATGAATTATGGATTATGGGCGAAAAAATAGCATAGGGAATGCGGCATAGGGCGGCGAAACGCGGCGAAATTCATCATTCGCCCTTTAAAAATCATAAGTAAATCATGTCTCTTTCGGAATAAATTGTTAGCTTTGCTAACATTAATAAATACCAATCCATATAGTTTATGAAAAAGTTCGTTTCATTCTTCATTGCATTTCTTTTGATAACTCCTTTTGCCGTTGCTTCGGCGTCCGGCGACCGCAACATACCGTTGGAGGTGGCGCAGCTTTCCGATAGCCTGAAAAGAGAGTTTGCGCCGGACGGGCGTGTGGCGTTGTGGAATGTTGATTATTCTTTCTCGGACAAGAATGTGATGCTGCGCGGTGTCACCACTTCGGCGGAAGCAAAAACAATCTTGCTGAAAGAACTTGCCAAGAAGGGATATGCCGTGATGGACTGCTTGCAGGTACTTCCTGACGCGGAAGGGCTGGAAGGCAAGACGTACGGCATTGTCAACGTCTCTGTGGCAAATTTGCGCGTGGAGCCGGATTTCTCCTCTGAAATGATGACGCAGGGATTGTTGGGGATGCCTGTGCGTGTGTTGCAGCACGACGGCTGGGTGCGTATCCAGACTCCTGACAACTACATAGCCTGGGTGCACCGGGTGGGTGTGCATCTTGTCTCCAAAGAGGAGATGACCGCATGGAACAGTGCGGAGAAGATTGTGGTCACCGCCCATTACGGTTTTGTCTATTCCGAACCGAATCAGGTCTCGCAGACGGTTTCGGATGTTGTGGCAGGCAACCGTTTGAAATGGGAAGGAACCAAGGGCGCTTTCTATAAAGTGGCTTATCCCGACGGCCGCCGGGGGTACATCTCCAAATCCGTCGCCATGCCTGAGAAAAAGTGGCGCTCTGCCTTGAGGCAGGATGCGTCGGGCATTATCCGTACGGCACACACGATGATGGGTGTACCATACCTTTGGGCGGGCACTTCATCGAAAGGGGTGGATTGCAGCGGTTTCATGCGTACCGTCCTTTTTATGCACGACATTATCATTCCGCGCGATGCTTCCCAGCAGGCATACGTGGGCGAACATATCGACATCGCGCCCGATTTCTCCAACTTGCAGCCGGGCGACCTGATTTTCTTTGGCCGCCGGGCGACTCCGGAGCGTCGGGAGCGTGTGGTTCATGTCGGTATGTACATTGGCGGCAAGCGCTTCATCCATTCGCAAGGGGATGTGCATATCAGCAGCTTCGACCGTGCGGATGAATTGTTTGATGAATATAACCTCGGACGGTTGTTGTTTGCCGCGCGTGTGCTGCCTTATATAAATAAGGAGGCGGGGCTGAATACGACGGAAACCAATGAATACTATAAATAATATGCAAAACAGAAGAGACTTTTTAAAGACCGCAGCCTTCGCCGCATTAGGTTCGGGGATGGCTATCAACGGTGTGTGGGCAGGCGAAGGTGCAGCGCCGGCTTTGTTCAATGTCAATAAAAGCGGGGTTACGCCTAAAATGAAATTACGCTTCTTCCCCTATGAACTGAAGCTGCGCCATGTGTTCACGGTGGCCACTTATTCGCGTTCCACCACTCCCGATGTACAGGTCGAGATAGAGTACGACGGCATTGTCGGCTATGGCGAGGCGTCCATGCCTCCCTATCTGCAACACGAGTTGGGAACGGTGGACAGTGTGCTGGCTTTTCTGAAAAAGGTGCAGGACGTTATCGGGCAGTTCTCCGATCCTTTCCAATTAGAAGACATTCTGAGCTATATAGATACCCTTTCGGCAGGAGATGCGGCGGCAAAAACGGCGGTGGACATCGCTTTGCACGACTTGGTGGGCAAACTGTTGCAGGCTCCCTGGTATAAGATATGGGGGCTGGATAAGGAAAAAGCGCCTTCCACTACATTTACCATTGGCATCGATACTCCTGATGTGGTGCGTGCAAAGACAAAAGAGTGTGCCGAGCAATTCAACATCCTGAAGGTGAAATTGGGACGTGACAACGACAAGGAGATGATTGAGACCATTCGTTCGGTGACCGCTCTTCCCATTGCCGTCGATGCCAACCAAGGCTGGAAGGACAAGCACTATGCGCTTGATATGATTCATTGGCTGAAAGAAAAAGGCATCGTCATGATAGAGCAGCCCATGCCCAAGGAACAACTGGATGACATCGCATGGGTGACAGGGCAAAGTCCGTTGCCGATATTTGCAGACGAGTCTATCCAGCGTTTAAAAGATGTGGCGGGGCTGAAAGGCGTTTTTACCGGTATCAATATCAAGCTGATGAAATGTACCGGTATGCGCGAAGCATGGAAGATGGTGACGCTGGCACGGGCTTTGGACATGAAGGTCATGGTGGGGTGCATGACCGAGACCTCGTGTGCCATTTCTGCCGCTTCGCAGTTTTCTCCGGCGGTAGACTTTGCCGACCTGGACGGTAGTTTGCTGATAGCCAACGACCGCTTCAAGGGGATGGAAGTCGTGAAAGGAAAGATTACATTGCCGGATTTGCCCGGTATCGGGGTGGTGAAGATTTCAGATTTATGATTTCGCACCTTGCTTTATAAATATAGAATCTAAAATTCATTTTTTTTTCTTATGAAAAGATTGTTATATGCCGTGTTCTTGTTTGCTTTTGTTTCTGCTTGTGGCACGAAACCGGAAAACAAGACGTATAGTTGGGAGGCTGATTTGCATCAGCGCTTGCTTACCGATTTCTGCTTGACAGAGTCTCAGGTAAAAGAATATATAAGGAAATATATCCCCGGCGTGACGGACGAACAGATGCGGCAGTGGGAAGCATCCAATGCCTTGGAGTATATGGTGCTGGATGGCGAAAAGCGTTATTTCCGTAATGCCGGTCCTAATTTGTTTCGTGTTGATTCGGCCTGTTACGACATCAAGATGGCTAAAGAGGGTGTCGTGCCGAGTGGGAGCGAGCAGGTGAATAAAGAGAACCTGCCCGAAATCATTACCGGCGTGAAGGATGGGGGAAAGCCCATTGTCGCCCCTAAACGGATGCGCGTCACTTATACGCTGACGGTAGATACCAATGCTGTTCCTGCCGGAAAACTGGTTCGCTGTTGGTTGCCCTATCCGCGTAAAGACCAGGCGCGTCAGCAGGATGTGAAGTTTGTTTCCGCCAGTGAACCGGAATACGTCTTTTCTCCGCAAGAGTGTCGACATAGTACGCTCTACATGGAAAAGCGTGCCGTGAAGGGTGAACCTACCGTCTTTTCCGAAACGTTTGAATACACGTCCTGTGGAGAGTGGCACGAGTTGCGTGCGGAAGATATCCTGCCATACGACACGACGACTGCCCTTTATAAGGAGTATACCGCCGAACGGGAGAAACATATCGTTTTCTCTCCACGGCTGCGTGAGTTGGCTGCCAAACTGACAGCCGGCGAAACAAATCCTTATTTGAAGGCAAAGCGCATTTTCCGTTGGGTCAACGATAATTTCCCTTGGGCCTCCGCCCGCGAGTATTCTACGATTGAGAATATTCCGGAATATGTATTGGACAACCGTCATGGCGACTGCGGCCAAGTCAGTCTCCTCTTCATTACCTTATGCCGTATCAGCGGCATTCCTGCGCATTTCCAAAGCGGATTTATGATGCATCCCCGCGCGTGGAACTTGCACGACTGGGCTGAAGTCTATTTTGAAGGAGTAGGATGGGTGCCTGTCGACCAGTCGTTCGGCATACCTGTTTTTGCCCGTAATGCCGATGAGGAGTTTTTCTTCTTGGGCGGTATAGACTCCTGGCGCATGATTGTGAATACTGATTATGGGATGCCGCTGGTGCCCGAGAAGAAATATCCGCGTAGCGAGACGGTCGACTTTCAGCGCGGCGAGGTAGAGTGGGAAGGAGGAAATCTTTATTTCCCGCAATGGAGCTACCGTATGGATATCGATTATCTTAATTATTAAGGCATAGCACAAGGTTTAAAGGCTGATAATGCATTGTGCGAGGGCATTATCTGTTATCTTCAACGTGCCACCGGTTGCAAACAGACCGGTGGCACGTTTTATTGTCTATCTGTCAGTATTTTAACAGATGGCAATCGTACATAAATGCTAATTTGTCAGTCTCTGCCGTTAACCGCTGTTAAGTCCCAAATATTCACTGTTAAAAGAGAACAAAAAAGAGTGACAAGGGGAATAACTGAACGATTTTTGTTGTTATTTTAACGTCAGAATGTTAAATGATATTTGGATATTAACAATTAAAGAAAATAGAAAGTAGTATGAAACAGACAACAAGAAACATCCTTGGAGCAGCAGCCATTGTGATTTTGAGTTCAGGAGTGGCCGGTGTTACCACCTATAAGATGCTGAATAGAGAAAAGAGTGCTACATTTAGCGAATTGTTCCAGCAGAATCCGGATAATTTACGGTTGACTGCTTATAATGCAACGAACGCGCAGCCTGTGGATTTGACACAAGCGGCAGAGAGTTCGGTTCACGCCGTGGTGCATATACGTGCAAAACAGTTGAGCAAGACTCAAACGGTTCAGGGAGTGCCTGATATTTTTGACTTCTTCTTCGGCGATGGTCGCGGACAGCGTCAGATACAAACTCAACCGCGTGTGGGTTTCGGTTCGGGTGTGATTATTTCCAAAGACGGTTACATCGTTACCAACAATCACGTAGTTGAGGGGGCTGATGAGATTACCGTGAAGCTGAATGATGACCGTGAGTTGAAGGGACGTATCATCGGCACCGATCCAAGTACCGACTTGGCTCTGATTAAGATTGCGGGGGATGACTTCCCCACAGTGCCGGTAGGCAACTCCGACGAACTGAAGGTCGGTGAATGGGTGTTGGCAGTAGGCAATCCGTTCAATCTGAACTCTACCGTTACAGCCGGTATCGTCAGCGCGAAGGCACGTGCCATCGGTCCGACCGCGTCTAATGGACAGGCTGCCAATATTCAGTCTTTCATCCAGACGGATGCCGCTATCAACCAAGGTAACAGTGGCGGTGCGTTGGTCAATGCGAAAGGTGAACTGGTAGGTATCAATGCCATGCTTTATTCGCCTACGGGAGCTTATTCCGGTTACGGCTTTGCAATTCCTACCAGCATCATGACGAAGGTTGTGGCCGATTTGAAGCAGTTCGGTACGGTGCAGCGCGCTTTGTTAGGCATCACCGGTACTACGTTGGGTACAGACCTGCAAATGGACGAAAGGGTGGCCGAGGAGATGAAGAAAAAGGCCGAAGAGCTTGGCGTGAAAGAAGGTGTGCTGATTGCCGATGTCGTAGAGGGTGGTTCCGCTGCCGGTGTGCTGAAGTCGGATGACGTTATCATCGGTATTGATGGTAAGAAGGTGCATAAGTTTGCCGACCTGCAGGAGGCTTTGGCTAAACATCGTCCGGGCGATAAGGTGAAGGTGAAGGTAATCCGTGATAAGAAAGAGAAAGAATTTGAATTGACTCTGAAAAACTCCCAAGGCAATACGAAAGTCGTGAAAGATGCCGGAATGGAACTGCTGGGTGCAGCCTTCAAGCCTGTATCTTCCGAACTGAAAAGGCAACTGAATCTGGGTTATGGCCTGGAAGTGACCGGAGTGTCCGATGGTAAGATGGCAGAGGCCGGTATCCGTAAGGGATTCATTATCCTGAAGGCAAACAACGTGCAGATGAAATCGGTGGAGGATTTGGAGAAAGTGCTGAAGTCGGCCACCCAATCTCCTGACCAGGTGCTGTTCATCACCGGTATGTTCCCCTCGGGCAAGCGTGCAAGCTTTGCTGTGGATTTGGCACAGGAATGATATTAGGAAAATTCAATAGGTAAGAAGATTGTAATATTAGCTAACAAAGAAGAAAAAGGATGTCGGCGATTAACTTGTCGACATCTTTTTTGTTGTATAGGCAATGTATAAATAAGGTAAAAAAGTTCAGGTAAGTTTGTTTGTAATAAATAATTTGTCGTAACTTTGTACCCAAATCTGTATTATAAGAATGAGACAACTAAAAATTACCAAAAGTATCACTAACAGAGAGAGCGCTTCTCTTGACAAGTATTTGCAGGAAATCGGTCGCGAAGACCTCATTACGGTTGAAGAAGAGGTAGAGCTCGCTCAACGCATCCGCAAGGGTGACCGTGTTGCATTGGAAAAACTGACACGTGCCAATCTGCGTTTCGTTGTATCTGTAGCCAAACAGTACCAGAATCAGGGTTTGAGTTTGCCCGACTTGATTAACGAGGGTAATTTAGGACTGATTAAGGCTGCCGAAAAGTTCGATGAGACACGTGGTTTCAAGTTTATCAGTTATGCGGTATGGTGGATACGTCAGTCCATTCTGCAGGCTTTGGCAGAGCAGTCGCGTATCGTGCGCCTTCCTTTGAACCAGGTTGGTTCGCTGAATAAAATCAGCAAGGCTTTCTCTAAGTTCGAACAGGAAAACGAACGCCGCCCCTCTCCCGAGGAACTTGCCGATGAGTTGGAAATCCCTGTTGACAAAATTTCTGATACGTTGAAGGTATCCGGCCGTCATATTTCGGTGGATGCGCCTTTCGTGGAAGGAGAAGACAACAGCTTGCTTGATGTGTTGGTTAATGACGACTCTCCTATGGCCGATCGCTCTTTGGTGAACGAGTCTCTTGCGAGGGAAATTGATAGAGCTCTTTCTACGTTAACCGATAGGGAAAAAGAAATCATACAGATGTTTTTCGGTATCGGACAGCAGGAAATGACATTAGAAGAAATCGGCGACAAATTTGGGCTTACACGTGAGCGCGTCCGCCAGATTAAAGAAAAAGCAATCAGAAGATTAAGACAAAGTAATCGTAGCAAATTGCTCAAATCTTATTTGGGATAAATAAGAATATCGGTTTCTGACAAATAAAGAAATTAGGAAAACGGCCTGTTCAATGTGTGAATGGGCCGTTCTTTTTGTTTATAGTCGTGATAAGCGGCTTCTCTGTATAAAAATAAGCGTACTTATTTTGTTCTGCTTTCGGTTTTTGCATTATCTTTGCCCCATTAAAAATAAATAAATGGAATTATGAAATACGTAAGAATAGTATTTGCAGTGATGTGCCTGTTTACTTTGTGTACGGCATTTACAATGAAAAGTCATAAGCCTGTCTATGCTTTTGGCGTGGCGGCGTCTTTCAACGATTCGATAGTGTATTGCACTGAAATTCAGGTTTTGGATAGTGCAGCGTTGGACAAGAATGGCTTCTTGCCCAGGCGTGACTTGTACAGCTACCAGCTGAAGAACTATTTGGAATATGATTTGAAGAAGCCTGACTATACTTGCATGGTTTATTTCAGTGAGAATAAAAAGAAACTGGAAAAGGAAGCGGTCAAGGTGAAGGCGAAATACAAGAAAGGTACAATGGTTCTGCAGGCTATTGGACTGGATAAGTTCGTTTTTAAGAAGCCGGAAGAGTAAGCTGTGGTTGTTGAGTCCGGAATTATAAGAATGGTCATGAAATTGAAACTTTACAGCCTGTTGTGTGTATCTCTACTCTTTCTGTTTGCGGCGTGTAATCAGGATGATGCTCCTGTGCCGCCCGAGGTGGGAAGTAGGACGGTGCTTGTGTATATGGCGGCGGATAATGATCTGGCATTTTTTGCGGAGGAAGATGTGGATGAAATGATTGAGGGCATGAAGCTTGTCGACTCGCCATCTTGTAACTTGTTGGTGTATCAGGATGGTGTGAAAACTCCGGTTCTGTTCCGTATAGCAAAAGACAAGAAAGGTAATGTAAGAAAAGAGATTATCAAGGAATATGCCGAACAGGTGTCTACGGATGCTTCCGTGATGAAGGAAGTTCTGCACCGCGCTTTCTATGAATATCCGGCAGAGAGCTACGGTTTGGTCTACTGGTCGCACGCGGATGGCTGGATTCCTTATCCAGTGCCTTCGGCTTCTACGCGTTGGATAGGACAAGATCAGGGAGATGGGCGCGACCATCGTATGAATATCTCCGATTTTGTCGATGTGCTGGAGGATGGAATGCCTCATTTTGACTTTATCATGTTCGATGCCTGTTTCATGATGTCCATAGAGGTGGCGTATGCGGTGCGTAACTATACGGAATACTATGTGGGGTGTCCTACGGAAATTCCCGGACCGGGTGCTCCTTATGACAAGGTTGTCCCGTGGATGTTCCAGCAGGGAGCTGCAAACCGGATGGCGGAAGCCTATTTCAATTATTACAATGAGAATTATAGAGCAGGTTCCGGTATGTCAAATACGAATTGGACGGGAGGTGTCTCTGTCTGTGTCGTGAAGGCGGACGCTTTAGGTGACTTGGCGGCGGTGACGAAACAGGTAATTTCTGAGGCCGCGGGTGCTGAAAATACATTGCCTCGTGATGAAGTCTTTGATTACGATGCGCGGAGGCTGTCTTTTGATGCGAGAGACAAGAAAAGCCATGTCGGTTATTATGATTTCCCGCAGATGATGGAAGTCTTATTGGCAGATGATGAGGCTTATACGGCTTGGAAGCAGGCTTATGACGCTTCTATTGTCTATTGGAATACTACGGAGAAGAACTATTCCCGGTTTGTCAGCAGCTACGGCGGAATGTTTTCAATGGAAGGTGCCAACGGCGTCACGCATTATATCCCTCTTTCTTTGGATTCTCAGGCTGCCGGTGTCTATCACCTTACTGCGTGGTATAAGGCTGCCGGTCTTGCCGGGATAGGGTGGTAATATCTTCTGTACTGAAGCTTTTCTGAACAAAATATTTGTAGGGTGGGTGTGTCGCAATCAGCGTACACCCACTCTCTTTTTTATTTTTCCTTTATCTGTTTGGAAGCAGGTTCCGATGCCTTGGGCTGTATTGTCTTGTCTTCTTTAGCGGTATTGCAAGTACCGTTGAAGCAGGCTTTTGGCTCGACTTCCAGTTTGCTGGTGTAGATGTTGCCATCCATTATACACCCTGATTTCAGTATCAATTCGTCTGTGATATGTATGTCTCCTTTCAGCGTGCCTTGCAGTATGGCGGAAGTGGAAGTGACGTTTCCCGTCACTTTTCCTTGAGGGCCAAGTACCACTGTTTTATGACATATGATATCACCTTCTATCGTTCCGTCTACCCGTAGGCTTCCTTCTACGTCCATTGTGCCTTTTAGTACTGTGCCGACTGCTATGGTGGTCAGTTTCAGTGGCTCGGATGCTACAATGTCATGCTCCTTGTTGTCTTTCTTTTTGCTGAACATAGTATCTTTGTTAACGTTTTTGTTTGTTGTATCGTGCAAATGTATGAAAAAATACCGAACTGCTGGAATATATCCAATTAACATTATTTTCCTTCGGAAACTATTATATTTCGGAAAGTATTATTTTCTTTGCATTATCAATTTAAAAAGAAAGAAGTATGAAATATGTTATTATTGGCGGTGTTGCCGGTGGAGCCACGGCTGCTGCCCGATTAAGGAGAGTGGACGAGCAGGCTGAGATTGTTTTATTGGAAAAAGGCAAGTATATTTCGTATGCCAACTGCGGCCTACCTTATTATATAGGTGGAGTCATCGCCGAACGCGAAAAACTGTTGGTTCAGACTCCCGAATCTTTTGGCAGGCGTTTCCGCATTGATGTACGGGTGGAGAATGAGGTAGTCGCTGTCTGTCCGGAACGTAAGACGCTGACGGTTCGCCCGGCCGATGGAAAGGAGTATGAAGAGGCGTATGACAAGCTGCTCTTGTCGCCGGGTGCCAATCCGGTGAAACCGCCATTGGACGGCATCGATTCGGAAGGCATCTTTACGCTTCGTAATGTAGAAGATACCGACCGGATTAAATCATACATTTCAGACCGACAGGTGAAGCGGGCTGTCGTCGTGGGAGCGGGCTTTATCGGACTTGAGATGGCGGAAAACCTGCATCATGCAGGTGTTGCGGTCTCCGTGGTGGAAATGGGCAATCAGGTGATGGCGCCTATTGATTTCTCGATGGCCGCACCTATCCATCGGCATCTGATTCAAAAAGGGGTTTCCCTTTATCTGGAAGAAGGGGTGACACACTTCCAGCGTACCGGGCAGGAGATAACCGTTTTTCTGAAAAGCGGAAAAACCATCCTTGCCGATATGGTACTGCTTTCCATCGGTGTGCGTCCCGCAACGGCCTTGGCGCAGCAGGCAGGATTGAAGTTGGGCGAGACGGGCGGCATTTGGGTGGATGAACACCTGGAGACCTCTGTCAAAGACATCTATGCCGTGGGTGATGCCATCGAGTATCCGCATCCGCTCACCGGAAAGCCTTGGCTCAATTATCTGGCGAATCCGGCAAACCGCCAGGGACGTATCGTTGCCGATAATATGGCGCTGGGTAATGTCGCGTCGTACGAAGGCGCCATCGGTACATCCATAGCCAAGGTCTTTGACATGACGGTGGCTTCTACCGGACTTGCCGCCAAGCGTCTGAAGCAATGGGGGATGGAGTATCAGAGCTCGGTGACACATTCCGCGTCCCATGCGGGTTATTATCCCGATGCGTTGCCGTTGACCCTGAAACTGACATTCCATCCGAAAACGGGAAAACTGTACGGGGCACAATGCGTGGGCTACGAAGGAGTGGATAAACGTATCGATCAAATAGCGGGCCTTATCAAACGCGGCGGGACCGTTTACGACCTGATGGAAACGGAGCATACCTATGCGCCGCCTTTTTCTTCGGCAAAAGACCCCATCGCCATAGCCGGTTATGTAGCCTCCAACATCATCAGCGGGGCGATGCCGGTCATCTCCTGGCGTGAACTGGCTGAGAGGAGAGACGAGGTGATGCTGGTAGATACCCGTACACCCGAAGAGTTCTCGTTCGGTACGATTCCGGGAGCGGTCAACATTCCGTTGGATGAAATGCGCGACCGTCTGCAGGAAATCCCTGCGGACAAGCCTGTCGTGCTTTTCTGTGCCGTAGGCCTACGCGGGTACTTGGCGCAACGTATCCTGATGGGACGCGGTTACCGCAATACATTCAACCTGATAGGCGGGTATAAAACCTATTCGGAAGCGACGGCACCCATTCCCGTTCCCGAATCATTGCACGGGGCAGCTCCTGCGGTTGCGTCCGTTGCGTCGCCTGTCGCATCCGCCCCATCCCAGCCGGTGCATGACGGCCGGACGAAGGAACCTCTGAAGATTAACGCCTGCGGCCTTCAATGTCCCGGTCCCATCATGCAGGTGAAGAAGGCGATGGACAGCATTGCTCCGGGCGAGCGGGTGGAGATTGTCGCCACCGATGCCGGTTTTGCACGCGACGCATCCGCCTGGTGCGCCACTACGGGCAACAGGCTGATAGAGAAGAAAGAAGAAAAAGGGCGCTATACGGTGCTGCTCGAAAAAGGCGGTGAGGATTGCGCCTGTCCGTCGTCACTTCCGTCGGCAGGGGGCAGGGGAAAAACCTTCATCCTTTTCAGTGATGATTTAGACAAGGTTTTGGCTACCTTCGTGCTTGCCAACGGCGCTGCGGCCACCGGACAGAAAGTATCGATATTCTTCACCTTCTGGGGACTGAATGTCCTGAAAAAGACGCAGAAACCCCGGACGCAGAAGGATATCTTCGGCAAGATGTTCGGCATGATGCTTCCCTCCAGTTCGTTGAAACTGAAACTCTCCAAGATGAATATGTGGGGAGCGGGCAGCCGGATGATGCGCTACCTGATGAAACAGAAGGGAGTAGACTCGTTGGAGTCGTTACGTTCGCAGGCATTGGCACAGGGAGTTGAGTTCATTGCCTGCCAGATGTCTATGGACGTGATGGGCATCCGTCGTGAGGAGTTGCTGGACGAGGTTACCGTAGGCGGCGTGGCAACTTATATGGAGCGCGCCGACCGGGCGAATGTGAATCTGTTTATCTGACGCGGGCATCATGGAAACTTTATGTAGAATCCGCGATATTTATCGGGCGATAGCCGAGTTTGAAGTGAAATTCACACAAGAGTTCGGCTTGTCGTTGAACGAGGGTATGCTGTTGTGCACCCTGCTCAATGCGCCCCGGCTCACTTCCGGCGAGATAGCGGAAGCACTCGGGCTGTCGGCTTCCAACGCTTCCAAGGTTATCCGCTCGGTAGAAGAAAAACGGCTGATTACCCGTTTGGTGGGAAAATCGGACAAGCGTCAGATGCACTTCGCCCTGACGCCGGAAGGCAAGAACCGCATCACTGCCATCAAGGAGAGTACACCCGAAATCCCGCCGCTGTTGCAGCAGATTGTCTGAAGAGGTTGGGAGGGAGGCGGGACTATTCGTGGTGGTACGGCCCGCCGTTCAGTATCGTCATGGCACGGTACAGCTGCTCCACGAAGATGAGCCTGACCATCTGATGCGAGAAAGTCATGCGCGAAAGAGACAGTTTCTCGTATGCCGCTTCATAAACCTTGGGCGAGAAGCCGTAAGGCCCGCCGATGACGAAGACCAGCCGTCTGTTTACGGTGTTCATCTTGCGCTTCATATAGTCTGCGAACTCTATGGAGCGCATCTCTTTTCCGCCCTCGTCCAGCAGCACCACCACATCGCCCGGCTGGAGGGCTTTCAGTATCAGTTCGCCTTCTTTCTCCTTTTGCACTTCTTCGGAAAGGCTCTTGGTGTTCTTCAATTCCGGAATGACCTCCATGTCGAAAGACAGGTAGCGGCGCGTGCGTTGCACGTAGTCGTTGATGGCTGTGATGAAGTGTTGTTCTACGGTTCGTCCTACGACGAGCAGGGTTGTTTTCATGCGCGTTACGGATTTTGCCGCAAAAATAGCCCTTTCTTGCGAGAATGCCATCGCTTTCCGTGCATTATTTGTTCCGTTTCATGGGGCGTAAATTCCGTTTCACGGGAGGAAAATCTCGTCCCACGGGACGAAAAAAATCGTCCCGTGAGACGACGAAAATCATCTCGTGGGATGAAAAAAATCATCTCGTGGGATGAAAAAAATCGTCTCGTGAGACGAAAAAAATCATCCCGTGGGACGAAAAAAATCATCCCGTGGGACGAATTTCTTCCGCTTGCTTCTTGTTATTTGCAGGATTTGCTTACCTTTGCCTATCATTAATACTTGTGAAAATGAATAAACGAGTAGTAATATTAGGAGCGCTCCTTTGGGTGTGGGCGGTTTCGCTTATGGCACAGGACGTGCCGCCGGGAGTGGTCGCCGCCTTCAGGAAAGGAAGTTCCCAGGAATTGGACGGCTATCTGGGCGACAAGGTGGAACTGATTCTTGAGAATCGTTCGGAAAACGTAGACCGCCGGGCGGCGGCAGGAAAGATGTCGGCTTTCTTTTCCGGCAACCGGGTGAGCGGTTTTACCGTGAACCATCAGGGCAAACGCGATGAGTCGGGATTCATTGTCGGCACATTGGTCACGGCGAACGGAAACTTCCGGGTGAACTGCTTTTTCCGGAAAATGGCGGACAACTATGTAATACATCAAATAAGAATAGATAAGACAAATGAATAAGGAAGAAGAATTGATTGACAGGCTGATAGACCTGGCCTTTGCCGAAGACATAGGCGACGGCGACCATACGACCCTTTCGTGCATCCCTGCCACGGCGATGGGCAAGTCCAAGCTTTTGATTAAGGAGGCAGGCATCCTTGCCGGCATCGAGGTGGCAAAGGAAGTTTTCCGCCGTTTCGACCCGGAGATGAAGGTGGAAGTCTTCATCAACGACGGAGCCGAAGTGAAGCCGGGTGATGTCGCCATGATTGTAGAAGGTAAGGTACAGTCGTTGCTACAGACCGAACGCCTGATGCTGAACATCATGCAGCGCATGAGCGGCATTGCTACCATGACCCGCAAATATGCCGAGCGGCTGGAAGGTACGAACACACGCGTGCTTGATACCCGCAAGACGACCCCGGGTATGCGCATCCTGGAGAAGATGGCCGTGAAGATAGGCGGCGGCGTGAACCACCGCATCGGTTTGTTCGACATGATTCTGCTGAAGGACAACCATGTCGACTTTGCCGGTGGCATCGACAAGGCTATCACCCGTGCCAAGGAGTATTGCAAGGCAAAAGGCAAGGACCTCAAGATAGAAATCGAGGTGCGCAACTTCGACGAACTGCAGCAAGTGCTCGACTTGGGCGGCGTGGACCGCATCATGTTCGACAACTTCACACCCGAGATGACAAAGAAAGCCGTGGCAATGGTGGGCGGCCGTTATGAGACGGAGTCTTCCGGCGGCATCACCTTCGACACGCTGCGCGACTATGCCGAGTGCGGTGTGGACTTTATTTCGGTAGGTGCTTTGACGCATTCCGTAAAAGGGTTGGATATGAGCTTCAAGGCCTGCTGATAAAAGCGCGATAGCATACTGGGGAAAGCCTCTCATAAAGAATACCGTCCGATGCGGCAGGGTTATGAGAGGCTTTCCTCTTATGCCGCGGCGTCATGAAACGATGAATGGGGGAAAATAAATTCTTTAACTTCTTTTTGGAGTTGCTGGCGCAGCATTTTGCCGGATGCTGCGTCTAACTAACAAACGACGCAAAGAGGCGTCCGTAAAACGAGCACTGACATTGGAAAATGAGATAGAACTGATAGAGGGCTGCCGGGCAGGAAAGGATTCCGCCCGAAAGGAACTTTACACGCTCTACTCCAAGCGGATGCTGGCGGTATGCTACCGCTATACGGGCGATATGGATGCGGCACACGATGTCTTGCACGATGGTTTCATCAAAATCTTCACTCGTTTCACCTTCCAAGGCGAATGTGCGCTGGAAACGTGGGTGACAAGGGTCATGGTGACACAATCCATCGATTACCTGCGGAGAAAGAACCGTCTCAGCCGACTGGTGGTCAGCGAAGGGCAGCTCCCCGATGTGCAGGACGAGGCAAGCATTGCCGAAGACGGCAACCGCCTTTCGGAGGAAGTGCTGATGGCATTTGTGGCGGAACTTCCCGACGGATGCCGTACGGTGTTCAATCTGTACGTGTTCGAGGAGAAGTCGCACAAGGAGATAGCCGAGTTGCTCCGTATCAAAGAGCATTCGTCCACCTCGCAGTTGCATCGTGCCAAGTGTATGTTAGCAAAAAGAATTAAAGAATATACAGAACATGAGCGAAAAAGATGAAATAACCGGATTGTTCCGCAACCGCCTGGCAAGCACGGAGATGACGGTGCGCGAGGGCTTTTGGGAGAAGTTGCAGGAAGACATGGCGTCTTCGGCCGTCACCCGGAAGAAGGCGGTTTTTCTTTCTCCGAAATATTATCGGGCAGCGGCCGCCGCATCCGTCATATTGGTGCTGGGAGCCGCATCGGCTGCTTTCTGGTGTTTCTCTCCGAAAGAGGAAATCAAGGAGGCTTTTACACAAGTGGCCGTTTTGACTCCCGAAGGCAATCTGAAAGGCGATGTGTTGCAGGAATCCTTTCCTTCTATCCATCAGGCTGTTCCGGCCGGACAGAATCCCGGTATGAAACAACCGGCGAACGCTGCACTTGCAGGTATGCCTGTCCAGTCGGATGATGAGGGCGAGTCCGTATCAGTCAGGCTTTCTATCACTATCAGGCAACGGGTGCAGACAGGTGGAGGTTACTTCAACGACCCTACCGCTTTGCACAACGGCAATCCCTATCGGAATGCAGCCGGTCTGGTTGATGCCACTCCCGATGCCTCTACAGCCGACCCGTCGGAAGAGACGCAGGAAACCGCCCCTTTGAAGCACGGCAAACCGCGTAAATGGGCATTGAAAGCTGCTCTTGGAACCTCTCTTCCTAAAGGAGACTGCGATATGCCGTTGACTGCGGAAGTGACGGTGGAGCGTAGCTTGGGCGACCGCTTCGCTTTGGAAGCGGGCATCTTGTACAACCGTTTGCACGCCGACCGCACACTCCATACATTAGGCATTCCCTTGAAACTGAACATGACACTGGCAAGTGCCCCGAAAGTCGATTTCTATGCCACCGTGGGCGGAGCTGCCGAGAAGTGTGTGGCAGGTGCTCCGGACAACGGCTTTCGTGCGGAACCCATTCGGTTGTCGGTAGCGGCAGGAGTAGGGGTGCGCTATAAGTTGGGCGACCGTTTTGCCTTGTTTGCCGAACCTTCGGTCTCCCACCATTTCGGGACAGACTCCGGAACCAGGACTTTGCGGTCGGAACGTCCTACGAATCTGAACCTTCTGTGCGGTGTACGCATGACTTATTAACCTTAAAGACAGTACGACAAAATGAAAACTTTCAATACGATATATAAATACGGATACTTGATACTAACCGTGGTGTGTTCCCTTGCGCTTGCGTCTTGCGGCGGAGGAGCCTTGGATTATAACCATCCGGACGTGGATTTGTTTGTGAAGCAACTGAAAGCGGGAAAATATTCCGCTCAAAGTCCCGAAGGGTTGAGCAATGTGCCCAAGTTTACCAAAGAGGATATTGAAGGGCTTCTGAAGTATGCTGAGGATTTGACGGTGATACCCTCATTCCCGTTGGCTCCCGTGTCATACTCGGCAGGCGGCAAGCTGCGTTTGGGCGAATGTATCTTGTGGACGGTAGAGACAATCCGTCTGGGACATAATGCCTCGATGGGATGTAAAATGGTACATACCGATGCCGAGAACTATGAAGGCATCTATTTCCTGACCGATGAAGAGGTGCTTGATGCTGCCGTCCGCTATCGCCGTTGGTGGGAAGGCCGGAAATATCCGCGTACCATGTGGACGGTCGACCCCTGCTATGATGAACCCCTCTGCGGAAGCGGATATATGTGGTGGTGAATAATAAGTATAGAGTATAAGGTATAAGGTATAAGGGAAATGTTCTAAGGACTTTATCGGATGAAACATATTATTGGTATTTTAGGGCTGCTTTGGGTGGTAGCCTTCCCCCTTTGCGCTCAAGAGTGGACACCGCAAGACTCGTTGCGTCTTCATAGGCTGCTGAATGGCGAGGGGGAGGTGAAGCTGAACCCGGATGCCTTGAAAGAGTTGGGCGTTGGCTCTCCTGTGGGTGCTCCAAAGGCAGATGTGAATAAGACGTGGCTGGACTTTGATGCCTCCTTGCCTGCAATGCCACGGATGCCGGAAAAGAAGGTGGTCTTGACCCTGCGTCCTTATACCGCCAATACCAAATACAACTGGGACCCGGTTTATCAGAAAAAGATTACGGTAAACAAGAACACCTGGCGGAACAATCCGTTCTACGAGCTGACAAAGCTATCTGTCTACACTAATTGGGCAAAACGTCCGTTGGATGCCGGTCCGCGCGAAAGTCTCGAACAGATAGAAGCTACCGGCTTGCGCTATAAAGTGACCGAACGTGCCAATAACATGGCGGTAGGCAGTTGGCAAGGTGTTGGCGGTGGTGGAATATCGGGTGATTTGATGGCTCCTTTCACGAAGGATTTCTGGAATATCAAGGGACGCAAGCGGCGTGCTCGTACGCTGGAAGTGTTGAAATCGTACGGTGAGTTTAATTTTTAATTTTGAATTATGAATTTTGAATTATGAGTTGACCCTGTCGAATGGCAATTCATAATTCAAAATTCATAATTCATAATTCAAAACTCCTCACGCTTTTTCAAATTTCATTCCAAACACATCCGCCACTGCCTTGTACGTCACTTTTCCTTCCACTACATTCAGACCCGATGCCAATGCCGGGTCATCCTTGCAGGCTTGTTGCCAACCCTTGCAGGCCAAGGCGACTGTATAAGGTAATGTTGCGTTTGTCAGTGCCATAGTCGAAGTAAATGGTACGGCACCGGGGATATTGGCTACTGCATAGTGTACGATACCGTCTACCACATACGTCGGTTCGCTGTGGGTGGTAGGATGCGAGGTCTCGAAGCAACCGCCTTGGTCGATGGCGACATCCACAAACACGGTTCCGGGCTTCATCATTTTCAGCATATCCCTTGTAATCAGATGCGGTGTCTTGTCGCCGGGGATAAGCACGGAGCCTATTACCAAATCTACGGTAGGCAGTTCCATTTTTATATTGTGGAGCGAGGAATAGAGCGTCTTTACATTTTTGGGCAGCACCTCGCTCAGGTAGCGCAGGCGCGGCAGGCTGACGTCCGTAATCATCACCTCGGCGCCCATTCCTGCTGCCATTTGCGCGGCATTGGTACCCACCACGCCACCGCCTAAAATCAGTACGCGTGCAGGACGTACACCCGGTACGCCGCCCATCAGTTTTCCTTTTCCGCCTTGCGGTTTCTCCAAGAAGCGGGCACCCACTTGGGCTGCCATACGTCCTGCCACTTCGCTCATCGGGGTAAGCAATGGCAATGAATGGTCTTCCTTCTCGACGGTTTCGTAAGCAATGCATACGGCGCCGCTCTCAATCATGGCTTCTGTCAGTAATTTATCGGCAGCAAAGTGGAAATAAGTAAATACCACTTGTCCCTTTCTAATCAGTTTGTACTCCGGTGCGATGGGTTCCTTTACCTTGACAATCATGTCGGCTATGGCATAAATGTCGTCAATGGCAGGCAGGATTTGTGCACCTACGGCGATGTAGTCATCGTCAGAGAACCCGCTGTTTGCGCCGGCCGTTGCCTGCACATACACCGTATGACCTTTCTTTACCAACTCGGCTACTCCGGCAGGGGTCATTCCTACACGGTTCTCGTTGTTCTTGATTTCTTTGGGTACTCCGATAATCATAATACAGTCTCTGTTAAGGGTTAAACATGATGCAAGATAGCGATTTCTTTGTCTCATTGTCATTTCGGAACGGGTGTTTTACAACAGAAAATGCATGATTATTTATCGCGTAAGGCGGCAGGATTGTGCTTGTTTGTTTGGGCGGAGAAAACTATTCTTTTTATATTTGCAGTGCGATAAAGAAACTTACTATGATTTGCAAGGATATACGACACTCTATATTTTTCTCTTTCTTGTTCCTCGCGGGCAGCATACAAGGCGGATATGTGCAAGACATTTCCCCTATGGAAGCCGTGCAGGAAAAGCCGGCGGCGTCTTTCGTGCCTCCTTTTGATTTTCCCATTGTCTTTTCCGGCAATTTCGGTGAGATACGTGCCAACCATTTTCATGGCGGACTGGACTTCAAGACCGAGGGAACCATCGGCAAGCCTGTGCGTGCTTTGGCCGACGGGCATATTTCGCGTATCCGTGTGACGCATGGTTCGGGATATGTGCTCGATGTGGATTATGACAACGGTTATTCTACAATCAACCGCCATCTCAGTGCGTTTGTCGGCGATGTGGCCCGCAGGGTGGAAGCGTTGCAGTATGAGAAAGAGAGTTGGGAAGTGGAGATTGTTCCCGAACCGGGAGAATATCCGGTAAAGGCAGGGCAGGTGATAGCCCTTAGCGGCAATACGGGGTATTCCTTCGGCCCTCACCTGCATCTGGACATGATTGAATCGGCTACGGGAGATTATGTAGACCCGCTTCCGTTCTTTATGAAACGGGTAAAAGACCGTACCGCTCCCCGTGCCGAAGGCATCATCCTGTTTCCTCAACCGGGCAAAGGCATTGTGAACGGGAAACAGTTGTATCAGACTTTCCCGGCAGCTCCGGCGAAGCCTGTCACCGCTTGGGGATTGATAGGGGTTGGAATCAAGGCATACGACCACATGGACGGGGTAGGCAACCGTTATGGCGTGCATACCGTTGTTCTCGAAGTAGATGGTACGGAAGTGTTCCGTAGTGTGGTAGACCGTTTTGCCTACGAAGAGAACCGCTATATCAATTCGTGGACACATGGGCAGTATATGAAATCGTTCATCGAACCGGGCAACTGCCTGCGTATGCTGCACGCTTCCAACGGCAACAGGGGATTGGTGGAAATCAACGAAGAGCGCCCTTACCGCTTTGTGTATACTTTGAGCGATGCATTGGGTAATACCTCGAAAGTCCGTTTCACCGTATTGGGAAAGCGTACCGCCATCCGCCCTGTGGAACATCGCGAGAAGTATGTGTTCAAATGGGACAGGACCAATTATCTTCAAGAGCCTGGTCTGGAGTTGGTTGTGCCGCGTGGAATGTTGTACGATGATGCCTGGCTGAACTATGCCGTACGTGCCGACAGTGGGGATGTGGCTTTCACTTATCAGCTGCACGACAAGCGTATTCCCCTGCACGGAGCGTGCGAGATGCGCATCGGCTTGCGCCACGACCGCCTGGAAGACAAGTCGAAATACTACGTGGCAGGCGTTACGGCCAAGGGCGGACGTTACGGCATTGGCGGAACTTATGAGGACGGTTTTATGAAAGTCCGTATCCGAGACCTGGCTACGTATACGGTAGCGATAGATACCGTACCGCCCGAGATTACTCCGCTCAACCCTCAGCAGTGGGGGCGTACAGGGCGCATCGTGTTCAAGGTCAAAGACAAAGAGACTGGAGTAAACAGTTATCGTGGGACGATAGACGGGCAATATGCCTTGTTCGGCAAGCCCAATTCCATTAACGGGAACCTGGTTTGCGAACTCGACCCGAAACGCGTGAAGAAAGGAGGCAGGCATACCGTGGAAATGACCGTGACCGACGGATGCGGCAACCAAACCACCGGACAGTTCCATTTCGTATGGTAGTTTTTCAAGGAAAAAATACGAGGCTATGTGTGTATGTGGCAATATCAAATAAACTATATAATAACAGAAGTATGAAAAGATTGATTCTCTCCGTCGCGTTGGTGATGGCAGCTGTAGCAAACGCTTTTGCCTGTACCAACCTTATCGTGGGCAAGAATGCCTCTGCCGACGGTTCTACGATTATTTCCTATTCTGCCGACTCCTACGGACTGTTCGGCGAGTTATACCATTATCCTGCCGGGATGCACAAGAAGGGCACACTGATTGATGTGCACGAGTGGGACACCGGCAAGTATCTCGGCCGGATAGAGCAGGCGCGCCAGACCTACAACGTCATCGGCAATATGAACGAATTCCAGCTTACTATCGGTGAGACAACCTTCGGCGGACGCCCCGAACTGGTGGACACTACCGGTGTCATCGATTATGGAAGCCTGATTTATCTTGGCCTGCAACGTTCGCGCACCGCCCGCGAAGCCATCAAGGTGATGACGGAACTCGTGCAGGAATACGGCTATTACAGCAGCGGCGAATCTTTCACGATTGCCGACCCCAATGAAATCTGGATTATGGAGATGATAGGCAAAGGTCCCGGTGTGCGTGGTGCCGTATGGGTAGCTGTCCGTGTGCCCGATGATTGCATCTCCGCACACGCCAACCAAAGCCGCATACATCAGTTCGACATGAACGACAAGAACAACTGTATGTATTCTCCCGATGTCATCTCCTTTGCCCGCGAGAAAGGCTATTTCGACGGGGTGAACAAGGACTTCAGCTTTGCGAACGCCTATGCACCGCTCGACTTTGGTGCCCGCCGTTATTGCGAAGCACGCGTGTGGAGCTACTTCAATATGTTCACCGCCCGCGGCAAGGAGTTCCTACCTTATATATTAGGTGATACGGACACCCCGATGCCGCTTTTCGTGAAGCCCGACCGTAAAATCTCCGTGCAGGACGTGAAGAATGCCATGCGCGACCACTACGAAGGCACTCCGCTCGACATCAGCAAGGATTTCGGTGCCGGACCCTATCACACTCCCTACCGCCTTTCTCCTCTCTCTTTCAAGGTGGGCGATAAGGAATACTTCAACGAGCGCCCCATCTCTACCCAGCAGAGCGGTTTCGTGTTCGTGGCGCAGATGCGTTCCAATTTGCCCGATGCCATTGGCGGCGTGCTTTGGTTCGGTACAGACGATGCCAATATGACCGTGTTCACGCCCGTATACTGCTGTACGGACCGTGTTCCCGTATGCTATACGCGCGTGGACGGTGCAGACTACATCACTTTTTCGTGGAACTCCTCTTTCTGGATTTTCAACTGGGTCGCCAACATGGTATATCCCCGCTACGACCTGATGATTGGCGATGTGCGTGCTACGCAGGCAGAGCTCGAAAACACCTTCAATGAAGCACAGGCTGGCATCGAGTCCGCTGCCGCCGGACTGTTGGAGAAAGACCCTGCCAAGGCGAAAGCCTTCCTGACCAATTACACCAATATGGCGGCCCAGAGCACCTTCGACACATGGAAGCGCCTGGGTGAGTTTCTTATCGTGAAGTATAACGATGGCGTTGTCAAGCGGATGAAAGACGGGAAGTTCGAACGCAATTCCATCGGCCAGCCTGCCGGTGTGATACGTCCCGGTTATCCGAAGGAATTTCTGGAAGAATATGTAAAACAAACGGGCGACCGTTATAAAATGCCCGAATGATTAGGATAATTAAACTAATTCTTTTACATTTGTGACTCAACAAAAAAATGAAGTATTAACCTTTAATAATAAAATAGTCTTATGGAAAATCAAGAACTTATCAAACAGGTGACTGAGAAAGCCGAAAAATGGCTTACCCCGGCATACGATGCCGAAACTCAGGCGGAAGTGAAGCGAATGTTGGAAAATCCAGATAAGACCGAACTGATAGAGTGCTTTTATAAGGACCTGGAGTTTGGAACGGGCGGTTTGCGCGGCATCATGGGTGCGGGCAGCAACCGTATGAATATCTACACGGTAGGTGCGGCCACGCAGGGTCTGGCCAACTATCTGAACAAATGCTTCGAAGGCAAGGAGCAAATCTCCGTTGTCGTAGGCCACGATTGCCGCAACAACAGCCGCAAGTTTGCTGAAATCTCGGCAGACATCTTCTCGGCGAACGGCATCAAGGTTTACCTCTTCGACGACCTGCGTCCTACTCCCGAAGTTTCCTTCGCTATCCGCCACCTCGGTTGCCAAAGCGGTATCAATCTGACCGCCAGCCACAACCCGAAAGAGTACAACGGCTACAAGGCCTATTGGGACGACGGTGCGCAAGTGCTTGCCCCGCACGACACTGCCATTATTGACGAGGTGAACAAAGTGACTGTTGCCGACATCAAGTTCGAAGGCAACAAGGAGCTGATTCAGATTATCGGCGAAGATGTGGACAAGGTATACCTGGACAAGGTTCATGCCCTTTCCATCGACCCGGAAGTAATCAAGCGTCAGAAAGACCTCAGCATCGTGTATACCCCGCTTCACGGCGCAGGACGGACACTTATCCCCGATTCTCTGAAAACGTGGGGATTCGAGAACGTTCATTGCGTGCCCGAACAGATGGTGAAGAGCGGCGATTTCCCCACGGTTGTTTCTCCGAACCCCGAAAATGCGGAAGCCCTCTCCATGGCCATCGAACTCGCCAAGAAGATTGATGCCGACATCGTCATGGCAAGCGACCCCGACGCCGACCGCGTAGGTATGGCCTGCAAGGACGATAAGGGCGAATGGGTGCTGATTAACGGTAACCAGACCTGCCTGCTCTTCTTGTACTACATCATCAAGAACCGCATCGCAACGGGCAAGATGCAGCCTACGGACTTCATCGTGAAGACCATCGTGACAACCGAACTGATTAAGGCCGTTGCCGACAAGAACAAGATTGAGATGCTCGATTGCTACACCGGCTTCAAATGGATTGCACGCGAAATCCGTCTGCGCGAAGGCAAGCAACAGTACATCGGCGGTGGCGAAGAAAGCTACGGTTTCCTTGCCGAAGACTTCGTCCGCGACAAAGACGCCGTGTCCGCTTGTTCGCTGCTGGCAGAAATCTGCGCATGGGCCAAGGACCAGGGTAAGACGCTGTACGACATCCTGATGGGCATCTATGTAGAGTACGGTTTCTCCAAGGAGACAACGGTCAACGTAGTGAAACCGGGCAAGAGCGGTGCCGATGAAATCAAGGCCATGATGGATAACTTCCGCGCCAACCCGCCGAAGGAAATCGGTGGTTCTGCCGTTTCGCTGGTTAAGGACTACAAGACACTGAAGGCTACCGATGCGCAGGGCAACGTGACCGCCTTGGATATGCCCGAAACATCCAATGTGCTCCAATACTTCACGGAAGACGGTACGAAGATTTCCGTTCGTCCTTCCGGCACAGAACCCAAGATTAAGTTCTACATCGAAGTGAAAGGCGAAATGGGATGCCCCAAGTGTTATGCCAATGCAAACGCTGAGGCTGGCATGAAAGTGGAGGCTGTGCGCAAGTCGCTCGGCATCTGAGAAGATTTGAACTGATTGGATATAATGAAGCAGGAGGTTTGTCTCGACAAACCTCCTGCTTTTTTTTAGGCACGAATTGCCTTTTTCTCGCCTAATCATTCTCCAGCCACCCGTCAATCAGCTTCCGCGCGATGCTCAGCTTGCGGGGCAGTTCCGGCAGATTCTCTTTGGAATAAAACGCACCGGCAGACAATTCATCTTCCTGTAGCCTGATTGTCCCACTTTCGTAATCGGCAATGAAGCCCACCATCAGCCCGCTCGGATAGGGCCAGGGCTGGCTGCCGAAATAAGTGATGTTCTTCACCTTCAGTCCCGTTTCTTCCATCACTTCCCGCGCCACACACTGTTCCAGCGTTTCCCCTGCTTCGAGAAACCCGGCTACCAACCCGTGGAAAGTGCCGCGGAAGTTGTGCGCGCGCACCAGCAATATCTCCTTGCCTTTCCGCACCAGCACGATGATGGCCGTAGAAACGGGAGGATACATTTCGTTGCCACACTCCGGACATCTCTTCATGATGGGCGCCAGCTGTTCCATCGGTGTACCGCATACGGGGCAAAAACGGCTGTGCCCGTCCCAATAGAGTATCTGGAATGCTTTTCCTGCCGCCTGATAATCGCCCAAGGGCAGCAGGTCGTACGAGGCGCGCAAACCCGCCATCGTCCATTCTTCGGTTTCGGGTACAGGCTGGCAGAGGGCATAAGCCTTGACGCTATCCCCGTTGCACAAAGTCACTTCATGCATCGTGCATCCCTCCGTGGCGGGAACGGGCGGATGCGTCCCGCAGGGTATGCTGCATTTCTCTTCTCCCTCTGCAGTATATTCTTTTTTCAGCAGCAGCTGGTCTCTGAAGAAGACGAACCACTGCATGGGCTGTTCTGTTTCTGTTGTTTCCATTTTATTAAGTTGAAAATAGATAGTTGAAAATAATGAAAAATGCGAGTCAGGCATTTTGGTTAGGGGTGTCACCTGTCATCGGTTTGACATAGACGGTGGCTCTGCCCATTCCCCGGCGGCGCAGGATGCCTTGTTGGATAAACTTGTTCAGTTCGTCGATGGCCGCGTGCCGGGTCAGTCCGGTCAGCCGGATATATTCGCTTTTGGTGATGTATACGTTCTCTTGGAAGAATAGCATCAGCCTTTCCTTCCTTGTCTCTTCGGTGGTCTTTACCTTCTTCGATTTTTTTGTTTCGGAGTGCGTCCTTTCCAGTCGCATGGTATGCCTGATTTTCTTGCGGAATGTACTGCTGATACGTAAGTGTACATTTTGGAACCGGATTGATTCCGCCCTGATTTTCTTTTTCTCATCGTCCGTCTCCTGCGTACATTTCAGTGAGGTGCTGAAGAATCCCAGGTCTCCGAATTCCACAATGTTGCCGTCGGCAAGCAAGTCGCACAGCTCGTCGATGCAGGCGTCCAGTGCCGCCCCTATCACGTTTTTGGGCAGATGCTGGAACATGGCGACGTGTTTCACAAACTCCTTCCGGGTATATGTCGCTTTCGGACAGATACGGGCGTGGAGCGATTTCTTTTCCTCTTTCCCATTCGGGGAGGGCGTTTCGTAAAGGTCGTAGTATGCACTCATATGGTAAATTGTTTTTGTTGCTGCAAGAGCCAACTTCTGCTCTTGCGATGAACTATTTTTCTTCTTACTAAGGACTAATCGTCCGATATATGTTTTCTAATCGTCCGACAGCTGTTCCATAATCGTCCGACAGCTGTCGGACGATTATGGAACAGCTGTCGGACGATTAATTCTTAGTATGCAAAGATATAGTTTATAGGGATAGTATGATGAAAATTTCCTAAGATTTTTCCAATTTGTTCCGGGGCTGTTTAATTTTTGTTTAGCATTGTTATGAGAACTCTTTTTTTGGGGGGATGTTTTTCTGTTTTTATTAAGTTGCCGTTGTAACACTAAAAAAAGTATATTATGGTAACAGTAAAAATTGAAATTCCCGCTTCTTCTGCTCGTCGGCAGAGCTTTGTTTTTTTTGCCCGCAATCTTGTCGAACAGTTGAAGGAGAGGGGTAAATTGCGTACATCGGAGACCTACGCAAGCAGCGTAAACAGTTTCATGAGATTCCGTGAAGGGAAGGACATCGCTTTAAGGCGGATTGATTCCGACCTGATGATGGCTTACGAGAACTATCTCGAGACAAACAATGTGTGTCTCAACAGTATCTCTTTCTATATGCGTAACCTTAGAGCTATCTATAATCGAGCGGTAGAGAAGGGGCTGACCATACAGCGTTTTCCTTTCAAATACGTGTATACCGGCATTGACAAAACTGCCAAGCGGGCCGTTCCGTTGAAAATCATCCGCCGCATCCGTAGTTTGGATTTAAGCAGATTTCCGGAGTTGGAGTATGCCAGAGACCTTTTCATGTTTTCGTTCTATACGCGTGGTATGTCATTTGTTGATATGGCGTTTCTCAAGAAGAAAGACCTGCAAAATGGCATTCTTTCCTACCGTCGGCACAAAACCAATCAACAGTTGTTCATCAAATGGGAAGAGCCGATGCAAGAAGTGGTGGACAAATATGCTACTATCCACACGCCTTACTTGCTGCCCATTATTAAGGAGTGCGGCAAGGATGCAAGGAGGCAGTACCTGACTGAGGTGCATCGGGTGAACAGGGGACTGAGGAAAATCGGGCAGGAAATTGGTTTGGATATTCCGTTGACTACCTACGTTGCGCGTCATGGCTGGGCGAGCATCGCCAAAAGCAAGAATGTTCCCCTTGCTGTCATCAGCGAAGCTATGGGGCACGATTCGGAATGTACAACCCGCATCTATCTCGCTTCGCTTGACACTGCCGTGGTGGATAGAGCGAACAGGCTTATTTTAAAATCATTGTAGAAAAGGGGATATGTGGGGATATATCTTCCTGCTGTTGGGAAGAAATATTGACTTGTACATCTCTTCCTAAGAGATGTAAACGCACTACAAAAATAGGCATAATTTTTTTTAAAAACAAGCAAAATACAGAATCGTTTTGAGAAAATGTTTTTTTTCAACAGATACGGACTAATGTACTGTTGGCACCTTATATATATAAGGTTGCCAACAGGTTAAAGGCCGGATTCTATGTTTGTACATCTCTTAGGAAGAGATGTACAAATAAAAGGTAAAAGTGATATAACAAGAAGAAGGAAATATGAAAAAATTAATCCTCGGTGTTTTCCTTGCCGTCAGTTGGTGCGCAGGCACTCTGCACGCGCAGGATATCGCAGCAAAGACCAATCTGTTGTATTGGTCAAGTACCACGCCCAACTTGGGCTTTGAATTCGGGTTGGGCAGGCGCACAACCATCGAACTGACAGGAGGTTACAATCCCTGGACGTTCGACAAGGAGCGTAATAAGAAAATCAAGCATTGGCTCGTCATGCCGGAGTTCCGCTATTGGTTGTGCGAACGTTTCAATGGTCATTTCTTTGGGCTACACAGTGGGTATGCTTACTACAATGTGGCAGGTGTGCGCATTCCTTTCATGAGGAAAAGTACCAAAGACCATCGTTATCAAGGGTGGGCTACGGGAGCCGGTATCTCCTACGGTTATTCTTGGTTGCTCGGTACGCGTTGGAGCGTTGAGGCCACTATCGGGCTGGGCTACATCTATACCGACTACGACCGTTACGAGTGCGCCACTTGCGGTGACTTCAAGGGAAGTGGCGACAAACACTATTTTGGTCCTACAAAGGCGGGAATCTCGCTGATATATACTATTAAATAAGGAAAGACAATGAAATACCTATATGCATCCATTATCCTGCTGGCGACGGGACTTTGTCCCCTGACGGCACTTGCCGACAACGTGACCAGCTACCTCTCTGAAATCAATATCAACAACCAGGAGGTTTCCCGCCGAAATCGGGAAGTAGAATTGAAAATGGTCGTGGACCTGAGTAATCTCAAAATGCATACGCAACACACTATGGCGCTGATTCCCGTGCTTGTCTCCAAAGACGGAAGCAACGAGATGGCATTTCCGCCTGTGGTCATCGACGGAAAGACGCGCAACAGGGTTTATCTGCGTGCGCAGCGGCTCAACAGTATGGAGTTGCCGCCATATCACGACAGTGCTGCGAAAACCATTATCCGCCGTACCAACGGCAAGGAGCAAAGCTACGACTATTGTGCAAAACTGCCTTACGAACGTTGGATGCTGGACGGGCGGATTGAGTTGCGCGAACGTGTGTCGGGATGTGCCAACTGTGGCAAGGGCGAGAGCGGGCAGGAGTTGCCCGGAGCCAAGGATGCATTGGCGGCTTTTGTGCCCCGCTACAGTGTGGAGTATGTGGAACCCGTGCACGAACCGGTGAAGGCACGCGCCGAGACACGTACCGCACGCCTGCAATTCAGACAGAACAGCGCGAAGATTGCCCCTACCTTTAAGAACAACCGCGAAGAACTGAACACGGTGGCATCCTCCATTGAAGCGGTGAAGGAGAACAAGGACCTCACCATTACCGGAATCACTATCACGGGATACGCTTCCCCAGAAGGCCCGAAGGCTTACAACAAACTCTTGTCGCAACGGCGTGCCGACGCGCTGGCCGACTATGCGCGGAAGTACACCCGTGTGGATGCTTCGTTGTGGCACGTCACGGGCGTAGGCGAGGACTGGGAAGGCTTGCGCCGCGAGGTGGAGAAGCATCCCCGCTTGCTGAAGATTGAAGAGGTGCTCCGTATCATCGACTCCTGCGAAGGTGACGTGGACGTCTGCGAGCAGCGTATCAAGGACCTTGTGCCGCCCGAAATCTATCGGAGGCTGCTTAACGAGATGTATGGCCCGTTGCGTCGCAACGAGTATCGCATCGAGTACAACGTGCGCAACTTCAACCTCGAAGAGGCGAAACTGCAAATCAAAACCCGTCCCGACCTGCTGAGCGTGACGGAAATCTATAAGGTGGCCGACAGCTACGGGAAAGGTAGTGAAGAATATCGCGAAGCAATGCTGATTGCCGCCAAAACCTATCCCGACAACGTGGCGGCCGTGGTGAATGCCGCACGTGTGGAGATGGAACGGGGGGATGCCGATGCCGCCATCCGTCTGATAGAGGGCTCTAAGGTGGGCGATGCACCGGAAGCACTGAACGCATTGGGTGTGGCTTATGCAAAGAGCGGGAAGTATGGCAAGGCAAACGAAGTGTTGCAACGCGCCAAGGCGGCGGGCAGTCCGGCGGCAGGGAAGAACCTGCAACAGATGGCGGGAGTGATGGCCGATTTCTAAAGTGGACTAAAAAACAGATGCAATAAACGATTCTTTAATAAATAGAGAATATAAATCAACATTAATAATTTAAATTTTTAGAGTTATGAATTTTAGTAAGTATTTCTTGATGGCGGCAGCGGCGATGTCACTGTTCGCTTGTTCAAACGAGGACGAGGTTGTGAACAACAAAGGTGAGAACATGGCACTGATTACTTTGTCATTAGGTAAGGCGGGTACGCGTTCGCTGGAAGGGACAGCGGGTAACGAGTGTAATGTTGTAGAAAAATTGAGTTTCCATTTTTTTACAGCCGATGGTCGTAACCTGAATGTAGAACAACCGGCGGTAGATGAGATTAACAAAGCAATTACATCATTGTCATCAACACATACGGCAACAATTGCGATTGAGAAAGTGCCCTTGACCGCAAGACAGCTTGTCGTTATTGCCAATGAGAATGACGCAATAAATTTGGGAACATTGGAGAGTGCCGAGAAATCGGTCGTTACGCTGACAAATATGTATGATGCCACTGCCACTCCTTTCGGACAGGCTAAGTCCGTATTAACAGGAAAAGCTGGTGTACCTGCGGGAACTGCCGGTGGGACGGTTGACGTGACTGTAAATATCAAACCGGTTTCATCCCGCGTGGAAATTGACAAATTCACGGCAAAAAAAATTGCGGATGCTGAAGTTAACATTCAAGACTTTGACGTGCTTGGAATCTATATGAACCAATTCTATAATGTGGGTACAATAAATCCCGATTACAATGAAAGTGCTGCAGGTCGTACTAAATTTGCTAATGGTTCCACTACGACGAACTATTCCTATGAAAAATACAATACTGCAAAGTGGGGATTCATGTGCGATGATTATACAACAGGCTATGGCGACCCTGCCACAGTGCTTAGCCAGGCAAACACGACAGATGGAGCTGTTTGGGAAGTTGTTCCTGCAAATGATTCACATTGCTGGGGATATCCTGTGCTTGCAGGTGACGGTAAACCTATAGAGGGGTTCAGCAACGATGTTGCTCACATTGTGATAAAATTGAATGTATCTTTTGATAAGGACCTGACTAAAACCGATGAAAACGGACAAGAGGTGACAATACCGGCGGGAGTGAAAAGAGAAAAATATTTGACTGTTGTCAATTATTTTACAGATGCCAACCAGACTCAAAAACTTCCAAAATTTGTCAGAGGTGAGGTGTACAGAATCAATAATCTGGTGTTTGATATCGATGATTTGACAGAGGTTCCTTACGAAGGAACAAAGACCGCAAGCGTTACTGTAAATGTATTGGCATGGAAACCTGTTCCTGTAACTCCCGAAATCCAGTAATCCATCAATCGATTGCAAGAACAGATATTAAACATATGAGACAATCGGGGAGGGGAAATCCTTTCCCCGATTTCTACCAACCAAATACGCTATAGTAAACGAATTGTAAACCATACTTGCGATGAGATATTCATTTAATAAAATACTTCCGGCACTGTTCCTGTTTGCCGGTCTTACAAGTTGCATCAAGGAAGACCGCTCCGAATGTAACCCCGGGGTACTGCTGAAGTATGACTACTCACTGAATCCGGAGTACACCAATCTGTTCGGGGAAGAGGTGGGCAAAGTAACCGTTTATGTATTCGATGAGAATGGGTTTTACTACGACCGCTTCTCCGATGCAGGCAAGCACCTGACCAACGACTGGGAGATGCTGCTGCCGTTGCCGCCGGGCAACTACACTACCGTGACATGGGGAGGCGCGCTCGGTACCTATCGCATCGGCGAGACCAATGCCGATGAGACTACATTTCAGAGCGAATTGAAGAAAGGGGTTACACACATTAGCAACTTCATGCTCACTGCCGAAAAAGACGGGCAACCCTTGGTAGAGCTGGATGGTCTGTACCATGGCAAGGTTGACGTGACTTCGGTGTTTCAACCCGAACAGACCACTACCGTCAGTCTGATGAAGAATACCAAACATCTGACCGTCACCGTGAAAGACCGGACCGTGGGTCGCACCAGGGCAGGCGAGGAAAGCGCACCTTATGAAGTATATTGTACGGGTACCAATGCCCGTTATATGTCCGACAACAGTTTCGGCAAAAAAGCGGAAACCATTACCAACCGCCCCTATAAAACCTATACCACTCCCGGAAACGCCATTTCGGAACTCAACCTGATGCGCTTGCTCATAGGACGACCGTTTCGCTTGGTGGTAAAGAGTAAGGACGGAAAAAGTGTGTTCGATAAAGACCTGGTGCAGACTATGATGGACACCGGAGGATACACCACCCAAGAAGATTTCGACCGGGAAATGAGGTATGACGTTGTTATCAATATGGATAGCGACCTCGGAATAACTATCACCATCAACGGATGGGAGGTCGTGAATGTAATACCTGAACTGTAATATTGAATTCTAAGTGTTCTTTAATAGATAAATGGCAGAATGAAAAGGATAAAAATATATAGCGCAATGGCTGGGATGTGCTGTTTGCTGGCAGCTATTACCTCATCGTGTGCCAAAGATGATTGGAACGTCTCCGATAGCAACAAACTCAAAGCTACCAATATCACTATCAGTATCGCTGGAGTGAACGATAAAGTGATATCACGTGCCGATGCAACCTCGGCACGCACAGACAGAAGCCGCATAGAACGCCTTGATATCGTATTGGCCAACAGAGGGGAAATAACGAAGTATATAAATTTCGATGAAACTACTGTCCCGACTATCGAAAATGATAATTTCGATGATACGGGGCTTGTTGTGGGCAGTAGCGGATTGCCCGTGATTGCTCCTCGGGAAGGTATATATACAGACATTAAGTTCCGTATAGGCCTTGCCGATATGAAAGGTGTGACAGATATCTACCTTGTGGCAAACTATATTGGCAGGAACGGTACGTTGACTGCAATCAATCAAAATAATGCCCCTACCGTAGCGGCACTGAATGCCCTTCAGCAAGGTATGCCGACGACGATGGAAACCAGTATCCTATGTACAATGTTCGGGCATATAAACATGATGGCAGACCGACCGGATGCATCCGATGACCAAAACAGGGATTATACCGTGTTATTGGAACGCACGCTTGCCATGATAACACTTGCCATAGACGGAACGGAATTGGCTGACGGCGTGAAAGTGACTCCGATTTCAGCCAAACTGATTAATGTTCCGCAATATTGTACCATTAATGGAAATTATCCCAACAGAGCTCATTACAGTGCAACTGAAACAGAAACTAAAAATTGGATGAAGGAAGGCAGCTTTGTACACAATTTGAACAATAGTTGGGGACCGATATGCAATGTTGCAACAGCCGAGCGGTTGAATGAAGGCAAGCAAGTTGTGCCGTATGCATGGCCGGAAGGATTTTCTTGGGCTGATTTTGAAAGTGGCGATATTACTAAATATATTGATGCTTCCGGCCCGCACGGAACGCAAGAGGCCGTCTATCCCTTGTTTATGTTTGAGAATGAACAAGGGGTAAACAGTGCGGTGACGGATGAAGTAAACAAAAAACCTGATATAGCAGATGGAAATGATGCTGCAAATAATTACTCATATATTGAGGTGTTGGCTGCCTACCAGCATAGTACGCAAGCGGGTGGTAATCCGCAAGTCGGTGACCGGTTCGGTAACATTACCTACCGTTTCTATCTTGGAGGGAATGTGACCACCGACTTCAATGTGGAACGTAACAAACACTATATGCTCACACTCAAGCTTGGTGGGTTGGGTGGTTTGAAAGAAGACGGTTATATCAATCCGGACGGAAGTTGGAATGCCGATGGTGGAGATGTCAGCTGGCGCGTTGATGCCGGATTTACCAATTCCGGTATTGTTGATGAAACGGCTTTGGAAGTACCTGCTAATGGTTCACGTGTGGATTTCGATTTGGTCGGCTATCCTCCTTTAAACGAATTTCCTAATGGTAACAGTGTCCATTTTGAATTTACGAACGGATCTAATAATATAATCTGGTTGTATAGTTTTAAGGAGAATGCATGGATTCAAAATCCGGGTAATAATGATTTGCGGGATTATTTATATTCGAACTCTGATGGTACTTATACGATACGAATCTATGTCAAACCACTCGGAACAACAGAATTCAATGGTATTTATAACGGTACTATTGAAGGGGCTGGCAGTGCCGGTCAAGCACCGCTCAATACATTGGAGAAATGGGAAAAATATGGATATCGGGAACTTGCATTCGGCATTAAGGGTTTTAAAGGTAGTCAAGCACATTTGAATCGCCCGATTGCAGAGAACCCAATTAAAGTCAGACAGTGGTTACCTATGCCTGTAATGGAAAGCGGAACAAATCCGTATAACCAGACACTTTTTTTCAGCCGTTTCGACATTTATCATGGTAAGATGTTGCCGTGGTGTCACAATAGTATGCATAATATGAATTTGTTACCACCTGAGGTGGATGCTAATACAGAGTTAGTGACAACCGGATTGAATATTACCGACAATGGGACTGCCCAAGGATATGACCGTACAAACGGATTCCATAAGACAGTCGCATTCTTCCGTACAAATATTAATAAGGGTATGGAGGGACAAATCAGTTTTAACGATGCATTGCCACAGACAATGATGGCATATTCTTTCTATGCGGCGGCAAATGCCGAAACTGCAACAGACGGCGGAATGTTTGTCCAGAGACCTCAAGATGCGAATACTCTTTCGCACTACGGGCTTCCATCGGTGGAAGAATGGGAGAAGATTGAGAAATACGGTCGTTTCGATTCGCGTTATCCCATTACTGCAGGGATGGAGTATTGGTCATCTACTGTAGATGATCGTAACGGGACCCGATCGATGGTCTACATGATGGGAACAGGCAAAGAAGGCGCTGCTCCGGCAACACGCGACCGCGAGCATTTGGGGCGTCTTGTATATCGTAAAAATATTCAGGCAACCAGATAAGGACAAATTACGGCTGCAAGGCAGGCATATGTAAATTGGAACTTTAAAGCCCGATAATCAAAAAATATTCATTCTTTGATTATCGGGCTTTAAAGTTCTTTTAGGGCTTCTGATATATCTGCAAAAAAACTACAGCGATGCGCTATATTTTATCAGCACATATCCGCCTACTACCTGCATGGCCATTCCCGGCAGACCGATGCGGAAATCTTGTGCAGCCTGCAAGAAATTGCCTACCATGGCCCATTCGCCAAGCGTGCCAGCCACCTGATAGAACAATACGACAGCCAATAGGATAGGCAGGGAGACGCGGTTGAAACGGTGGGCTGCCCAGCCTGCCGCTGCTGCCAGCAATACGGATTTCAACAGGATGGCGGGAAGCGCTACGGGGAGCGGCATTCCAAACAACAGTGAGTTGACTGCCGGAGAAAGAACCGCCGTCAGTAATCCGACTTTCCAACCGAACTTGTAGGCGCCAATCAGGGTAAAGAAGTAGATGGGTAGCCATGTGATACCGCCTTGCGGCACAAGGTGGAAGAGTTGCGGCAAGGCTATGTTGCCTGCAATGAACAATGCTGCCATTAAATAAGTTTTCGCGTTGCTGTAGTCCAGCGAATAGAGTTTAACTGTTTTTGTTTCCATGTTCTTATCGTTTATAGAGTAAATTTATTAATTTGTCGAATTATCTTATTGGTATTGGTCAGAAACGGATATTCACTCCGCCCATGACGGTGGCCTTGGGCATCGGGAAACCGTCGTTGATTTCGTAACGTTGTGCCAGCAGGTTTTCGCCCCTTATGAAGAGGTCGGCATACCGGCATAAACGATAGTTGGCGCGCAGGTTCCAGAGGACGAAACTTTCTTGCTTCTCCTTGCCCTTGCCGACGTTGGTGTAGAGAACCTTGGTGTATTGCAGGCCGGTTGATACCTGCCAGCGTCCTTGCGTGAAAACGGCTCCGGCGTAGAGATTGTGTTCGGGAGCGGCAACTACCGGATGCTCCATGTGCAGCCAGCTGTAGTTGGCGTTCACCTGCCAGTGAGGGGTGATGCGGTAGCCGATGGTGGCTTCGGCGCCCCAATTCTCAATCTCGCCGGTATTTATGTTTTTAGGTTTGCCGTCGGTGGGGACGGTCGCAATCATGTTGTCTCCGTCGATGTAGTAGAGGTTTATACCGTAGGACAGCGTGCCGTCCTGTGTCCGTTGCGAGAAGGATAGCTCGTAATTCATCAGGCTTTCTGCCTTTAAGTCCGGATTTTGCGGCGGGAACATATACATCTCGCGGATGGTGGGATTGCGGAAACCTTTGCTGACCATCGCTTTCATTTCCACCTGTCCGGGCAGATGAAACGAAAGTCCGCCTTGCGGTATCCATTCCGTGCCTACGTGAGAATGGTGGTCTACGCGGATACCGGCATCCAGAGATAGCCAGTCGCCGAGGTCTTGGCGGAAGTCGGCATAACCGGCAAATTCGTCCATCTGCTTGTCGACACCCGGAGTGCGTGCGCCGGTGGCTACCGCTCTGTTCCATGACTCGCCGCCGAAGTGCTGGTAGTCGAACCCTACTGTCAGGCGGTTGCCACGGAAAAGCGTCGCGCTCTGATACCATGACACGCCCAGCATCCGATCTTTGGAGTTGAAGTGCGATTCCTGCGGCGTTCCGCCGGGATGATAGCCGTCGTTGATTTTGTGCCGTCCCCAGTTGTAGAAGAAACTTAGGGCGCCGGAACTCTTTTCGTAATGGTTTTCGAGGGCGAAGGAGGCCATGCCGCGTGTGATGCGCGAATCATTATCAATATACGGGTTGCTGGTTTCGCCCGGATTGGAAGCCTTGAATTGGGTGATGTTTACATCGCCCCACAGCCTCCAGACATTACTGAAGTCATATCCCAACTTGGCATATCCGCCGTATTGCTCGAACTCCATATCATCGCGGTGTCCGTCGGTACGGTTGTATGAGCCGGTGACGACACTGCTGAAGCGTCCTTTGCGGATGCGGTTGGACACTTCCGTCTGCAACGTGTTGTACGAGCCGTAGCCGATTTGCGCATGGGTCTTCACTCCGTCTTCCTGCATCCGGCGGGTCACGATGTTGATGACACCGCCCATTGCATTGGAACCGTAGAGCACGGATGCCGGTCCTCGGAGCACTTCCACACGGTCGGCCAGCATGGTCTGGTAGGCGTCGGCAATGGGATGCCCCATCAATCCCATATACTGGGGATGCCCGTCAATCAGTACTAACAAGCCGGCCGTGGGGCTTCCGCCGATGCCGCGCAGGCTTATCCCGCCTGCCGCCCCTGTGGATACGCCGTATCCCATGATGCCGCGGCTTGTGGTGAACAGCCCCGGCACCTGCTCCGTCAGTACGGGCAAGACGGACGGCTGAAAGCTTTGTTCCAGCACCTTGCGGTTCACCACGGAGATGGTCATCGGCAGGTGCCGTATGTCCGTCTCGTTCCTTGTTCCGGTCACTACCACTTCACCGATGCTCAGGCTTCGAGCGATGCGCGCACTGTCCTTGGCTGTCTGTGCAAGTCCTGTCATTGTCCAGATGACCGCTATTGAAAAGAGTAATATGATTTTCTTCTTCGTTTGTATCATTTTTTTCTTGTTTGGCTGGCCAAAGATAGGGCGTATTCTCTTTTTTTGTTTGCATTATAGTCTCTCTTGCTTGAGATTTTCTACAAATAGGTCTATTTCCTGCAATTTTTTGGGAATATCGATGCCTTGCGGGCAGTGCGGAGAACATTGGTTGCATCCGGTGCAATGGTTTGCCTGCCGGAGTTTCGGCACGCTGCGGTCGTAGCCGATGAGGAAGGCGCGTCGTGCCTCGCGGTAGTTCTCGTCCTGGCTGCTCTTGGGCACGTTGCCCTCGTTGACGCAACGGTTGTAGTGCAGCAGAATGGCAGGAATGTCCAGTCCGTAGGGACAGGGCATACAATATTTGCAGTCGTTGCAGGGGACGGTAGGGTAGGTCAGCATCCGTTGTGCCGTATCTTCCAACAGCGCTTTTTCTTCTTCTGTGCATGGGTCGAGCGGGGAGAAGGTGCGCAGGTTGTCCTGCAGGTGCTCCATATACGTCATGCCGCTCAGCACTGTTAGTACCCCGGGGAATGTCCCGGCGAAGCGGAATGCCCACGACGCTACGCTATCTTGCGGGCGGCGCTGTTTCAGGCGTGCCATCAGGTGGTCGTTCAGCCTGGAGAGGCGTCCGCCCAACAGCGGTTCCATGATGATGGCGGGTATGCCGCGTTTCACGAGTTCGCCATACAGGTATTCGGCATCCGTATTACGCTTGTTCACCTCCTTGGCGTGTTTCCAGTCGACGTAGTTCAGCTGGATTTGCACGAAGTCCCATTTCAGTTCATCGTGCCGGGAGAGGAGATAGTCGAACACTTCGGTGTCTCCGTGATAGGAGAAGCCGAGATTGCGGATGCGTCCCGCTTCGCGCTCTTTCAGCAGGAAGTCGAGCATACCGTTGTCCAGGTAGCGGCTGTGCAGTGCCGCCATACCGCCCATGCCGATGCCGTGCAGCAACAGATAGTCGATATAGTCCGTTTGCAGTTCGCGGAAAGAACGGCGGTACATGGCGAGCGACTCTTCGCGGCTGTGGGTGCTGGGGCTGAAGTTCGACAGCTTGGTGGCCAGGAAGAACTTCTCGCGCGGATGGCGTTTCAGGGCGATGCCTGTGGCACGTTCGGACATTCCCTGTACGTAGGCGGGGGATGTGTCGAAGTAGTTCACGCCGTGGGCGATGGCATAATCTATCAGTTCGTTGACGGCCTCCTGGTCTATTTCGTCCCCGTTGCCGTCTGCGCGCTTCCGAGTGGGCCAGCGCATACAGCCGTAACCCAATAAGGATACCCGGTCGCCCGTGGTGGGGTTGGTGCGGTAGACCATCTTGTCGGTAGGTATCTCGCCCAATGCTGCCGATTCGCTGTCCTGATTGTCGCTTTTGCCGGAGCAGCCATACAGTGCGGCTGCCGATGCGAGTGTTCCTGCGCCGGCAAGCTTGAAGAAGTCCCGGCGGTTTATTTGGTTCTGATTGTTCTTTTTCATACCTGATTGCAACTATTCATCTATACATTATATATTATAATACATTGTCACACCGTCCGGTGCATGATATGCCCTTCTACATAGATGGCGCTGAACGGGCGCGACGGACAAAGGTTCTCGCAAGCGCCGCAGCCGATGCACCGTTCGGCGTTGACTACGGGAATTTTGACGGATTCCACGTTGTCGGGGTCCGAGGCCACCATCTGTATGGCACCTGCCGGGCAATGGCGTGCGCAGTTGCCGCATTCCATTTCGTCGGTGATGCAGATGCAATTCTCCTTAATCCATACGGCGTGGCCTATCTGGGTGGCAGATTTGTCGGCTGCTGTCAGGGGGTGGATGGCGCCTGCCGGGCAGACTTCCGAGCATTTGGTGCATTCGGGACGGCAATAGCCGCGTTCGTATGACATTTCCGGCTGCATCAGCCTTGTCAGGTCGGAAGAGGGCCGCAACACCTGGTTGGGGCATATCGCCACGCAAAGCTGGCACGCCGTACAGTGCTGTGCGAAGTGGCGGGCGCTCAACGAACCCGGCGGTGTGATGGGAGTGGCGCGTGCGGGTATCTTCTTCTCCTCGATGGCGGCCAGTCCACCGTCCACTTTCTTCTCTTGTGCCTTCAGGGCGGTGGTTGCTGCCAGCAGGGCGGTCGCTGAGAGGAAGGCGCGGCGGCTTTCGTCCGTCTGTCCGGCAGCGGCGGCAGCCGTTTTTCCGCTTTGTTTCCGGACGGAATCGGGTTTTGCCGTATCCGCCTTGCGACGGAGGGTGTAGCGGATGGCTCCCTGTTTGCATTTGTCCAGGCAGTCCATGCACGCCACGCAGCGGCTGTAATCAATCTCATGCGCTTTGGCATTGATGCACGATGCCTTGCAGTTGCGTGCGCAAAGCCCGCAGCCGTTGCACTTTGTGGTGTCTATCACCGGCCGGAAAAGGGAGTGTCCGGACAGGAAGCCGAGCACTGTGCCCACCGGACAAATCGTATTGCAGTACGTGCGTCCGTTCCGCCATGCCAATACGATGAGTATGACAAAGGTGACCGCCGCAATGATGAAGACGGGCAAGCTCTTCAGCCATACTTCCGTTTCGTAGAAAGCGTAGCTGTCAGCCCGTTCCGCCAGGTAGGCCAGCAGGTTGTTGCCCCACTGGTAGACGGGTGCGAAAAGGTTGGAGGCGATGCGCCCGTAGGAGCTGTAAGGCTCGAGCAGCGAAGCCACCGCATGGTAGCGTACGCCTGCCACGAGGGCGACGGCAAACAGTGCCAACATTCCGTAGCGCAACCCTTTCAGCGCGGGAGAGTAGCGGAAGCGGTTTTTCTTCCGTTTGCCCGCCAGGTGGGAAGCGATGTCCTGGAATACGCCGAGCGGGCAGATGACGGAACAGTAGACGCGTCCGAACAGTAAGGTCAATGCAACAAGCAGCAATACCACGCCTGCATTCAGTGCGAGCAGTGCGGGGATGAATTGTATCTTTGCCATCCAGCCCATCCAGCCGTGCAACGTCCCGGTGAAGTCGAGGAACAGCAGCGTGACGAACGCAAAGAATACAATCGCAAGTGTCAGTCTGATAGTACGTAACATAGTCATGATAGTTTTATCATCGCAAAAATACAGAGTTTATGGTTAGCTTGTGTATACATATTGCGGTAGTTTTTACCAATATTACAGAAAAAAACTTATTTCTTGTTCAATTCCGGTCTCTTCCAGGAACTTCCGGTCGTGCGAGACGGCGATGACCGTCCCTCGATAGCGGCGCATCGTGTCGGTGATGATTCCGGCGCTTTCCAGGTCCAGGTTGTTGGTCGGCTCGTCCAGGATGAACAGGTCGGGGGTGCTGTCGGCAATCATCAGGCAGCAGAAGGAGAGACGCATCTTCTCTCCGCCGCTCAGTTTGCCGCAGGGCTTGCCCCATGTGTGCTGCGGGAAAAGGTAGCGGTTCAGGATGGTCCTGATTTCATGTTCCGGCAGCAAGCGGCGGTTGAACGCTTCCGCTTGTTCCAGCACGGTACGTTCGTTGCGGACGAGGGAGTACTCTTGGTCTAGGCAGACGTGGGTGAACTCCGCGCGCGCCATTGTTCCGGCGGTAGGTTCCAGTTCGCCGGTAATCAACTTCAGCAGGGTGGTCTTGCCGCTGCCGTTATTGCCTTTTATGCACAGCCGGTCGCCGCTTCGCAACCGGAAGTCCAGGGGAGTCTGCCAAAGATTGGCGCGGCTGTCCGGATAATGGAAGTTGATGCCTTGTGCCGTGACCAGCACTTTGCCCGCGTGCAGCGCCGGGTCGTTGAAGTCCGTCTTCAGTCTGTCCGTCTGCGGCAGAGAACCTTTCAGACCGGTTATCTCCTGCTGAATCTTGTCTATCTTTCCGGCATGGACGTTGCTGAGCTTGCCGCTGCTGTTTTCGGCATGGTTCTTTAGCCCGCCCAGCAGGATGCGGGGGATGCCTTTTCTCTGGGATGCCTTTTCGCCCCACGTGTCTTGTTTGGCTTTCCGCTCTTCCACTTCGCGGGCGGTCTTCCGGGCAAGACGCAGTGCCTTCTCTTTCTCTTCCAGCTGTTGTCGGAGGGCGTTCTGCCGGATTCCCTTTTGTTCGTTGTAGAAGTCGTAGTTGCCGCCGTAGTATGTCAGCCCGTGGGGCGACAGTTCGCAGATGGCGGGCAGCAGGTTCAGCAGGGTGCGGTCGTGGCTGACGGCGAGCAGGGTGGCGGGGGTGCGGCATACGAAGTCGTACAGGCGTTCCCGCCCGGCGGTGTCCAGGTGGTTGGTCGGTTCGTCCAGCAGGATGGTGTCCGGTTCGTCCAGTTCCGTGGCGGCAAGGAACAGGCGCGTTTTCTCCCCGCCGCTCAGCCCTTCCAGCGGGCGGGAGAGAGGGAGACCGTCCAACTGCCAGCTGCCGAGGGCGGCTTGGGCGCGCTCTTCGATGTTCCAGTCATCGTCGAGCCGGACGAAGTGCTCTTCCGACGCATCGCCATTTAGAATGGCATGGAGTGCCGCCAGTTTGCGGTCGATGCCCAATGCCTGCGCCACGGTCAGGCGGTCATATTGCCCGAAATGCTGGGGCACGTAGCACAAGTGTCCGGAGCAGGCGGCACGGCCGCCGGTGGGAGGCAGTTCTCCTGCAAGGATGCGCATCAGGGTGGACTTCCCGCAACCGTTGTTTCCGGTCAGCGCCGCTTTTTCTCCGGTGCCGACGGTCAGGTTGAGGTTGGAAAACAGGACTTCTTTGTCGGTGTGGGTATAACTAAGGTCTTTGATAAGGATACTCATAAGATGAAATACTGTGTTTAGGGTAGATACATACGTGTCCGTACGACACGTTTTCGACGTTCGCAATAGGAGAGAGACAAACACAGTAATGGCCTGACATCTACGTCTTGGGGTGATGTCCGGCGTGTGTGTTGTCTTTACTTGGATATTCTCATCGGTGGTGTTGTTTGGTTAGTGGCGGCGAAGATACGTATTCTTTCGGTAACGGGCAACTTATCCGGCATCGGATTCTGCCGGACTTGCAATATCGCCCGCCCGGAGGGGATATTTTTTTCTTACGGGGATACCCTCAAATCTTCCGGCAAAACATTCTCTCATCTTTCCCTTTCACCCTTCACGTCTTTCCGCAACTCTCTGTTTATGGGGATTGGTGGTGAAGGGGGTGTGAAAGGGAAGAGATATGTGTGGCAAAGAATATTGCTGTGGAAAATTGGGGTTCACGAGACGGATTTCCCCGTCTCGTGGGACGAGTTTCCCCGTCTCGCGAGATGAATTTTTTCGTCTCGTAGGATGATTTTTTTCGTCCCGTGGGATGAATTTTTTCGTCTCGTAGGATGATTTTTTTCGTCCCGTGGGATGAATTTTTTCATCTCGTGGGATGATTTTTTTCGTCCCGTGAACCGAAACGGGACGGCTTGTTTTCACACTTCCTTCACATCCCCCCCTTCAACACCAATCTCCATAAACAGAGAGTTGAGGAAGGAGTGAAGGGTGAAAGGGGAAGATGAAATTTACTGTGATATGGTTGGTTTATGACATGGAAGAAGCGTCGAACGAGAGCGGCAACAGCGCGCCTACGTTCTTCAGTTCATAGATGCCCTTCGTGCCGAACAGCAGGATGCGCATGGGGTGCTTGAAACGCTTTTCCGTCTCGATCATCACCTGCCGGCAAGCGCCGCATGGCGGAATGGGGTCTGCCAGAAACTCACCGCGTTCATTGCGGGCGGCTATGGCAAGCGTCTCTACCGGCTGGTCGGGATATTGGGAGTTGGCATAGAACAGGGTGGTGCGTTCCGCGCAAAGTCCCGACGGATAAGCGGCATTCTCCTGGTTGGTGCCGGTGACGATTGTGCCGTTTGCCAGCCTGGCGGCGGCACCTACCGAGAAGTGGGAATAAGGGGCATAGCTGCGCCGCGTCGCCTGGCAGGCGGCATCCATCAGTTCGCGGTCGGCGGCGGCCAACTCTTCGTATTCGTAGATTTTGATGACAATCTGTAGGCTCAAGTCTTTCATAGCGTGATGGTTTATTGTAATTAATGTTACAAAGATAGGAAAGAGATTGGTTTTTTCAATTCTTTTGCTGACTTTTGTGCCAAATTCAACACTCGAAGCATGAAACCTATTTTCAGATCGGCTGCTGTCATAGCACTTCTCTTTATCTCCGTAGCCTTGCAGGCGCAACGCAGGAATGTACGCTACAATGAGTATATCAGGCAATATGCCCCGCTTGCCGTGGAGCAGATGAAGCGGCACAAGATACCCGCCAGCATTACGCTGGCACAAGGACTGCTGGAGAGTGGGGCGGGACAAAGCACGTTGGCGCGCAAGAGCAACAACCACTTTGGCATCAAGTGCGGCAGCAACTGGCGCGGACGCAGCGTGAGGCACGATGACGATGCACGCAACGAATGCTTCCGGGCTTACCGCAACCCGAGGGATTCCTACGAAGACCATTCGCTCTTCCTGACGCGGGGCGCCCGCTATGCCTTCCTGTTCAGGCTGAAGATTACGGACTACAGAGGGTGGGCACGCGGACTGAAAAAGGCAGGATATGCCACCGACCCTTCATACGCCAACCGGCTGATTACCATTATCGAGGATTACGGCTTATATAAGTACGACACACAAGGCATGGGCAACCGCGAAGCCCGCAACTGGGAAAAAGAACTGCAAAAGAAACCTTGGCTCGCCCATCCGCATCAGGTGTACATCGCCAATGACATTGCCTATGTCGTGGCGCGCGACGGCGACTCTTTCCAATTCCTGGGCAAGGAGTTCGATATCAGTTGGCGCAAATTAGTGAAGTACAATGACCTGCATAAGGACTATACCTTGGAGGCTGGTGATATCATTTACCTGAAAGGCAAACGCAAGAAAGCCGCCAAGCCCCATACGGTCTACATCGTAAGGGATGGCGACTCCATGCACTCCATTTCCCAGAAATACGGAATCCGCCTGAAAAACCTGTATAAGATGAACCGCAAGGATGCGGAGTATGTGCCGGAGGTAGGCGACAGGCTGCGCCTGCGGTAACGCGCCGCGTTCATCCTGCGGGTTTGTCCCTATTCTATCCTTTTGCACCCGTTTGCCTGCAGGAACTCGTCGAGCATCCGTTCGTGATTACCGTGCAGCATGATGTGGTGGTTGCCTATGGGGTTTCTGAGGAAATACTCGGCGGGAGAGTTCATCTTGATGCGCACTTGCGTGCGGCACATATTGATGTAGTTGGTGTTTTCGGTCAGTGTGCCCGTTCCGAGGTAATACTCGTCCAGGCATTCTCCGCCGCATCTCACGATGGTCACGTCTCCGGCAGGCAGTATTCCCTGTATGCCGATGCCGCTTTCCGTCTCAAAGTGGTTGCGGATGATGAACTGCTCTGCCTGTGCGGTACCCACCGTGCAGTGCGCCAGCACGATTTCGTTGGTGCGCGCGTTAATCATCGAGGGGTTGGCCATGAACGCAGGCTTTCCGGTCAGTACTTTGGCGGCAAGCATGGTGAACACGGATTGCAGGTCGCCTTCGCATCCGGCGATGATGCCCTCGTCATTCAGCAGGGAAAGTGCCAGGCAGCCGGTGGTGCCCGTTTGCTTTATCAGCCGGAAGCAGCTCAGGGTAAGTGCGCTCAGGCGGTCTTCTTCCACAATCTTCCGGATAGCCCGGTACAGGCGCATCGCCTTTATCATGTCTTCGGGAGAGGCTTCCCGGCAGGCAAGCGCTTTTCCGGCAAAGTGGGCGCAGGCTTCGCCCACTTCGTCGTCGGTGATTTGCCCGTAATACTTGTAGACGCGCTCCAAGGCTACATCAGCATATTCCACTCCCCAGCGGCGTTTGGCAAGCAGATAGTCCACATTGCTCGAGATAAGCCAGTTCGACGGGGTTCCTATCACTCCGATGCGCATTCCGGAGAGTCTGCGTTGCGCTTGGAAGTTGCTGTGCAGCACAAAGATGCGTTTGATGATTTCGGAAAGTTCGCCGTGAAGGATTTCGCTTTTCATTCCGCGGCCGCGTAGCCAGGACGATATTTCGAGGGCGGCGGCCAGCGAGTTCTGCATACCGTCTGCCAACAGGATGGCAGGGCGGGGAAGGACCTCGAAATGCTGGATGACCAGTCGTTCCACTCCACCGGTGGCGATGAACAGGATGCTGAAGTCGTCGGGAGTCAGCCGGGCGATGTCTTGATAATCGATGAAATTGACGGTGAAATATTTCTCCAGTTCGGTCAGTATGATTTCATGGGAATTGCGGACGGATGCCTGCTTGTGCAGCAGTGAAGCAAAAGTTATTAGGTTGATGACCATGGTATTTGTTGCTGTTTTTAATGTTGGTTTATGACAAAACAGTTGAAACTGCCTGTTTGTTTACTACCCAAAGATACGAGATTCTTTTCGAATGGCACCGTGTTTTTAATATAGATAAGGTTTTTAAAGTTTTTATGTTTCAGCTTCCCTTTAGTATCAAATAAATCACTACATTTGCGGCTTAAATGATAAAATGATATAAAAATAACCCATGCCGAAAATATCTATCCGCGGAACGGAGATGCCCGCATCTCCTATCAGAAAACTGGCTCCCTTGGCCGATGCTGCCAAACAGAGGGGCATTCATGTATTCCATCTCAATATCGGACAGCCCGACCTGCCTACACCGCAGGTCGCGATAGATGCTATCCGGAATATTGACCGCCATGTGCTGGAGTACAGTCCCAGCGCAGGCTATCGCAGCTATCGCGAGAAGCTGGTAGGATATTACGACAAATACAACATCAAGCTCACGGCGGATGATATCATCATCACTTCCGGCGGTTCGGAGGCCGTGCTGTTCTCGTTTATGGCGTGCCTGAACCCGGGCGACGAGATTATCGTGCCCGAACCGGCGTATGCTAACTATATGGCGTTTGCCATTTCCGCCGGGGCGAAGATACGCACGATTGCCACCACCATCGACGAGGGGTTCTCGTTGCCCAAGGTGGAGAAGTTCGAGGAGCTGATAAACGAACGTACCCGTGCCATCCTGATTTGCAATCCCAATAACCCTACCGGTTATCTGTATACCCGCCGCGAGATGAACCAGATACGCGACCTGGTGAAGAAGTACGACCTTTTCCTCTTCTCCGACGAGGTGTACCGCGAGTTCATCTATACGGGTTCTCCCTATATCTCCGCCTGCCATCTGGAAGGCATCGAGAACAATGTGGTGCTGATTGATTCCGTCTCCAAGCGCTACTCCGAATGTGGCATCCGCATCGGTGCGCTGATAACGAAGAACAAGGAGATTCGCGACGCCGTGATGAAGTTCTGCCAGGCGCGTCTGAGTCCGCCGCTGATAGGTCAGATTGCTGCCGAAGCGTCGTTGGATGCCGACGAAGACTACCTGCGCGACACCTACGACGAATACGTAGAGCGCCGCAAATGCCTGATTGACGGCTTGAACCGCATCCCCGGAGTCTATTCGCCCATCCCCATGGGCGCGTTCTATACCGTGGCGAAACTGCCCGTCGACGATTCGGACAAGTTCTGTGCCTGGTGTCTTTCCGAGTTCGAGTATGAAGGGCAGACGGTCTTCATGGCTCCTGCATCCGGCTTCTATACGACTCCGGGTTCGGGTCGCAACGAAGTCCGCATCGCCTATGTCCTGAAGAAGGAAGACCTGACCCGTGCGCTGTTCGTGCTTGCCAAAGCCCTCGAAGCCTATCCGGGAAGGGTGGGGTAGGTATTAGGTATTAAGTATTATTAGGTATTAGGGGTAAAATATAAAATACTAAAGGGGGATGAGAGAGAGTTTGCTTAGGATGAAATCGCGTGATTTTGCAATTCGTATAATTAAGTTATATAAACTGTTGCGTGAAGAGAGACAGGAGTATGTGATGGCTAAGCAGATGTTGCGTAGTGGAACATCCATCGGTGCAAATATCAGTGAGGGCATTTATGCAGAATCCCGGTCAGACCTTATACACAAATATGCCATTGCCCAGAAAGAGTGTTCCGAAACTTGTTACTGGCTGGATTTATTACACAGTACAGAGTTCATGACGACAAAGGAGTTCCAATCAATGAACGCCGATTGTGTGGAGTTGATTAAGATATTAACTGCTGCCATCATCACCCTTAAAAAATCCCCTCCCATCATCCCAATCCCTAATCCTTAATACTTATAATACTTAATACTTAATCCCTAATCCCTAATCCCTAATACTTAATCCCTAAAAGAAATGTCTTTAGCCCTGTTTCTTGCACGCCGCCTTTACCGTGACGGGGATGCCGGAAAGCAAGCATCCCGTCCTGCCGTACTGATAGCAACCATCGGTGTCGCCATCGGACTGGCGGTGATGCTGATTGCCGTATCGGTGATAATCGGTTTCAAGAGCGAGGTGCGCGATAAGATAGTCGGTTTCGGCGCGCATATCCAGCTGATCAACTCGAACGCGGCGCGCTCGTTCGACACCCGCCCCATTGCTGTGACGGACAGTATGATGGCGGCACTTGCGGCAGACGCCGAGGTGAAGCGGGTGCAACGCTACTCCACCAAGCCGGGCATGATAAAGACCTCCGACGCCTTTCAGGGCATGGCGCTGAAGGGCATCGGCCCCGAATACGACACATCCTTCTTCCGCCGCCACCTGATAGAGGGAGAGTTCCCGCAGTTCAGCGACTCGGCATCGTCCAACCGTGTGGTCATCTCGAAGGCGATGGCCGACAAGATGCGGCTGAAGCTCGGCGACAAGATAGACACCTATTATATACAGGACGATGTGCGTGCCCGACGCCTGACGGTTGTCGGCATCTACCGGACTAACTTCTCCGAATACGACAATCTCTTCCTGCTCTCCGACCTGCACCTGGTGAACCGTCTGAACAAGTGGCAGCCCGACCAGGTGAGCGGTGTGGAGCTGTCACTGCACGACTACAGTCGGCTGGAAGAGACCACCTACCGGATAGCCGACGAGGTAAGCCGCCGTCCCGACCCTTACGGTGCCGCTTACTGTGCGCTCAACGTGGAGCAGCTGAACCCGCAGATTTTCGCCTGGTTGGATATACTCGATGTCAATATCTGGGTGATTCTGATTCTGATGACCGGTGTTGCCGGGTTCACGATGGTGTCGGGGCTGCTGATTATCATTATCGAACGCACGTCGATGATTGGTGTCCTGAAATCGTTGGGGGCGGACAACTTTACTATCCGCAGGCTCTTCCTTTGGCTGGCGGTGTTCCTCATCGGGCGGGGGATGCTGTGGGGCAACGCGATAGGGCTGGGCTTTTATCTCGTCCAAAGCCGGTTCGGCCTGTTCCGTCTCGACCCGGAGACTTATTATATGGACACCGTCCCCGTCTCCTTCAATCTTTGGATTTTCTTGCTGTTGAATGTCGGCACACTGCTGGCTTCCGTCCTCATGTTGCTGGGGCCGTCGTACCTCATCACACGGATTCATCCTGCCAGCTCCATGCGCTACGAGTGATTTCCTCACAGGAAACGGTTGTTTCTTCGGCAGGAAAACGTCTCACTTCCTTAGAAATTCGCTTTTCTTCCTAAACAGGCAATAGAGCTTCCAGCGGAGCGATTGCAGAGGCTGGAGGATGTCGAACACGGGCAGTGTCCAGTAGAATCTGCGCGGATCGTTCACGTCCTTGGCGGTCTGGTTGGTGATGAAGGCTTGCAGCGCGAAGCGGAGCACCCAGGCGAGCAGCGCGATACCTGCCACCAGCCAGTGGCAGTGCAGTATGCCTGCTGCGAACGCGCCCATCCACGTTGCATAAAACGCCAGTCGGGTAGTGGTTTCCAGTCCTGCCAGCCAACGTTGTGCGCCGTGGTAGAGGCGGGCGGTCGATGCGTAGCCAATCTTCTCTTCCCGCCAATCCTTGGCACGGTATGCGGGTTGCCTGCGCACTACGGCATCGGCATCGGTCTCCACGCGGGTATTTCCGGCGTTCGCCACATGGTTGACGAACAGGTCGTCATCGCCGCGCTGGAGGTTGAGGTGGGCGGAGAATCCTTTCTCGCGGTAGAACAGCTCCTTGCGATAGGCAAGGTTGCATCCGATGCCCATATAGGGGCTTCCGGCAAGCGCAAAGCCGAGGTAGCGTATGGAAGCAAACAGGTTGTCGAACGCCACACGCTTGTGCAGCCAGCCCTTGCCGCGCTCGTAGCCGCTATATCCCAATACAATCTCCGTACGCGAGGTGAAGTTGCGTGCCAGCAGGCGCAGCCATTGGTTGCTTTGCGGGCGGCAGTCGGCTTCGGTGAAGACAAGCCAGTCGTACTTGCTCGCCTTGATGCCGAGGGTGGCGGCAAGCTTCTTCCGACTGATGTAGCGCGACGAACCGGGGACGAAACTGTGGTAGAGGTGCGGGTACTTCTCTTCCAGCAAGGTGAGGTAGTCCTCGCTCTCGTCCGTATCGCCGTCGTTGATGACGATGACCTCGAACTGCGGATAGTCCTGCTCCAGCACGGCTGTCAGGTTGCGGCGCAGGTTGTCGGACTCCTCGCGGGCGCAGATGATGACCGACAGCGGAGGAAGTTCCTGCGAAAAGTGTACGTTGTCCCGTTTCACGGCACGGTTGTGCCGGTGAATGCGGTTGTACAGGCATAAGTAATAAAGAGCTTGAACGATGAAAAGGACTCCCGTCGCTGCGAGCAGTAGCTGCTCGGTTGTGTCGAATGTAAATGCTTCCATGTGTCGTCTTGACGTTTTATGACGTGCAAAGTTACAAAATTCACCACAGATTGCGTCGTCAGGAACCGATATTTATTTCAGGCACCACCTCGAACCGCGTCGCGGGGAAATGCCTGGAGAGATAATCGCGTATGTAGTGCATCGTGTCGTCCTGTATGGTTTTGTCTTCTACCGTAGGATAGAGGTTGTAGAGCACGGTGTCGAGCGTGATTCCCCGGTGCTTGACGGCTTCGAGGCTCAGCAAGGTGTGGTTGATGCTGCCCAGTTTGCCGGAGGTGACGAAGATGAGCGGATACTTCTTCTCGGCGATGTAGTCGATGGTGAGATACGTTTCCGTCAGGGGCACCATCAGTCCGCCGGCACCTTCCACCAGCACGGTGTCGTAGCGGCGGGCAAGTTCGCGGGTGGCGCGTTCTATCTTGTCGAAGTCGATGGGGCGGCGGTCGATGCGCGCTGCCAGATGGGGCGAACAGGGGTAGGAGAAGATTTCGGGCATGGTCAGTCCTTCCCGGTCTTCGGGCAGATAGCCTGTGCCCATGATGCGGCGGTGCAGGTCGATGTCTTCGGAGTGTCCGGTATTTCCGGTCTGGATAAACTTCTGGGTGACGACACGTCGTCCTTCCCGCGTCAGTTGCCCGGCGTACCAGGCGGTGCAATAGCTTTTTCCGGCATCCGTGTCGATGCCGCTGATGAAATAAATGGTTGGTTTCATAATGTTTTTTTATTTTCTTTTCCTTGCAATCATATAAATCGGATGATATGTCAGCCCTACGCTTCGGTCTGTGTTGCCGTACATCCGGACGTATTCGTCGCAGAAACGTTGCAGGTGTCCGCGCGTCCAGACTCTTTTCTCCGTGCCGGTGACTCCGGTCTGCTTGAGGTGTTGCAGCACTTCGAGCGGCGTGGCGAAGGGCAGGGAGGTAATCTCTTCTTCGGTATGGAGCAGCTCGAAACGGGGCGAGAGCAGGGCTTGCAGCTGTTCGAGCGACAGGTACTCCAGTCCGTGTCCGGTCAGCGTATGTATCTCTTGCATATTCTGCTTGCCGAAGGTGCTGAATGCAAGCACGCCGCCGTCCGACAGGAAGCGGTGGCAACGGTCGAAGAACCGCTCCGCATCGGCAAACCATTGCAGCGTGGAGCAGGACGTTATCAGGTCTGTTCCCTGCGGGAAGTCGAGCGTCTCCGCATCGCACGGCAGGAAGCTGACGCGTACGCCTTCGTCACGGCTGCAGAGGTCGCGTACGCACTCCTCCATTTCGGGGCAGAGGTCGTTGAGCAGCAGTGTTTCCGGCTGCAAGGCGCGCAGCAGCAGGCGCGAGTAGCAGCCCGTTCCGCATCCGAATTCGACGATGTGGCGGAAAGGGGAACCTGTGGCGGATGCCTCTCCCCGTGCTGCTATGCCGGTATGCTCCACGAGCAGGCGCAGCATCTTCTCCGCCACCAGCCGCTGCACGTGGGCTTCGCAGCCATACGTGCTGCGTGCATGGGCAAAACGCTTTGCGACGAGGGTCTTGTCGATGGACCGAACGGGGAGGCAGGCTCTCTTTGGGGGCAAATAATCACTCATCGGTACTTATCTGTTGTATTCAACTTTGATGGATTTGATGTGGCACATGAAATCTTCGATAGGCATCTCCCACATATCCTGCAACAGGAAGCGGAACATGGATTCGTCGTAGTGTGCGCTGTTGGTGACGATGACGACACCCTTATCCTGGCCTTCATAGCAACACAACAGGTTGTCAACCGGGAATATCCGGTCGTTCAGGCCGACAAAGGTGTAGTCGTATTCGTAGTGATATTTTTCAAAATATTCGTCGAACGGTTTGCCGGGCTTTTCATCATCCGTTTCGTTTTCCACAGCTCCTGCCAACTCGAAGTATTGCTCCTGGATGCGTCTCAGTTCCTCCTTTATCTCGTCGAAGTCCCGGCGGGGAGTGATTTGCATGAACGCCTTGTAGGCATTGCCGTCTTTGCACATACGGCGCAGGAACTTCTGGAGCGAGGCGGGGGTGAGTCCGTCGAGGGTGCCTTGGAAGATTTTCGATGGGATGCCTTCGGGGTCGCTGATGGGGCGCGTGCTTCCGTTGTAGGCGATGCTGAATATGTTCTTCCTGGGTCTGTTGCAGAGTATGAGCGAAGCTACCCATACCCCCATGGACCATGCCACCACGTTTACTTGCCGGTAACGGCTGAAGACGGATTCGTCGAAGTCGAGCGTACGGTAGTCGTAACAAATCATGTAGTCCATTCCTTGAGGATGGTATTGCCGGAAAAGTGTCTCGTCCGCCGCCCAACCGGCAAACAGGAGAAGCAGTTTCGGATGATGCTCGTGTATGATATAAACTTGTTTCATTTCGTTCTCCTTTTTTTGATTAGTAATTCCTTCTAACTCCCGATAACTCCCTTGAATGAGAGAGCTCTGCTCAACGTCTCTATTTCTTCCTCCTTAATGTCCGCTGTCAGCGAAAAGCGGATGCGCGATGTCCCTTCCGGCACTGTCGGCGGGCGGACGGGCAGGGCATAAAACCCGTGCCGTTGCAAGGCTTCCGCCTGCAGGATGGCATCGGCACTTTGCCCCACAATCATCGGGACGATATGGCTGACGCTGGGACACGCGTATCCCTGTGCCTGCAAGGCTTCGCGAAGCATGCGGCTGGTGTGTGCCAACTGCTCGCGTCGTGCCTGCATGGCGGCAAGCCGACGTACGACGAACAGTGTCCATGCGATGTTCACGGGCGGCAGTCCGGTGGTGAAGATGAGGGTACGCATACGGTTGACGAGGTACTCCCGCACCACCTTCCGGCATACGATGTAGGCACCTGCGGATGCCGCCGCCTTGCCGAACGTGCCGACGAGGAAGTCGATGTCGCGGATGCAGCCGGACTCTTCGGCACATCCCAGCCCCTGCCTGCCGCGCACGCCAAAGGCATGGGCTTCGTCCACATAGAGTAGCACATTGCCGTAGCGGTGTTTCAGCTCCACCAGGGCGGGCAGGTCGGCGCAGTCGCCGTCCATGCTGAAGATGCTTTCGGTGACAATGATGATTTGACGGTAGGCGGCGTGGTGCGTTTTCAGCAGCCGTTCCAGTTGTGTCAGGTCGTTGTGTCGGTAGCGGACGCACTTGGCGGCAGCGAGGCGGATACCGTCAATCAGGCTGGCGTGGACCAGTTTGTCGGCAAGTATCAGCGTCTGCGTGTCGCTTACGGCGGGCAGGATACCGGTGTTGGCGTGATAGCCGCTGTTGAAGACCAGGGCGGCTTCCGTGCCGAAAAGGTGTGCCAACTCGGCTTCCAGCTCTTCGTAGACGGTGAAGTTGCCCGTCAGCAGCCGGGAAGAGGAGGAGGAGGGCAGGAACGTGTCGGGTGTGAGCGTACACAGGAACTCCTCGCGCAGCGTCCGGTCGGACGCCAGCCCCAGGTAGTCGTTGGACGAGAGGTTCAGCATACGTCTGCCGCCTACGATGACGTCTCTGCCGTCGTGCACCATTTCGGGCAGGAGGCGCAGGTTGCTGTGCGCTTCCAATTGTTGCAGCTCTTGCTGCATTTGTGATATTGTATCCAATTTTAGATTTATGATTTATAATTTATGATTTATAACTGGTAAGTGGGGATGCTGGAGTTATTATCTTGTCTCCCTCATTCCCTTGTCCTTGTACACTTGTTCCCTTGTCTCCTCGTCCCCTTGCTCTTTCAAAATCTTAATCAATCCTTTCGTCAGTTTGCTGAGTTGTTCCGGCGTGATGATGAAAGGCGGCATCAGGTATACCAGCTTGCCGAAGGGGCGCACCCAGATACCTTCTTCCACAAAGCGGCGTTGCATCCATGCCATGTCCACCGGCTTTCGGGTTTCGATGACGCCGATGGCTCCGAGCACACGTACGTCGGCCACTTGCGGCAGTTGCCGTGCAGGTTCCAGTTCTTGCTTGAGCTGTGCTTCGATGCGTGACACCTTCGCCTGCCAGTTGTATTCGGGCGAGGTGAGCAGGCGCACCGATGCGCACGCCACGGCGCACGCCAACGGATTTCCCATGAACGTAGGCCCGTGCATGAAGGCGCCCGGCGCATGGTTCGAGATGGTATCTGCCACTTCGTTGGTGGCAAGCACGGCGGAGAGTGTCATGTAGCCGCCGGTCAGCGCCTTGCCGATGCACATGATGTCCGGTTCCACTCCGGCGTGCTCCCAGGCAAACAGCTTGCCGGTGCGTCCGAAACCGGTGGCTATCTCGTCGAAGATGAGCAGCAGCCCGTGCTCACGGCACAGCTTTGCCGCTTCGCGCAGGTACTGCGGATGGTAGAACCACATTCCGCCTGCGCCTTGCACCACGGGTTCGAGAATCAGTGCCGCCAGTTCGTCGGCGTGCTGCTCGATGGTTGCCTTCAGCGGAAGGATGTCGTCCGGAATCCATTCGCCGTCGAAGCGCGAACGGGGTTGCGGGACAAAGTAGCGTACGGGCAACGCCGAGCCGAACAGGGAGTGCATCCCCGTCACCGGGTCGCATACCGACATGGCGTTCCACGTGTCGCCGTGATAGCCGCTGCGGATGGTGATGAAGTTCTGCTTCTTGTTCAGCGGGCTTTGCGCGGCGGCATTCGATGGGGCAGCTTGCGACGCGGCAGCTTCTCCCTTGGCATACCAGTATTGTACCGCCATCTTCAGCGCCACTTCCACCGCTACCGAACCCGAATCCGCATAGAATATCTTCTGCATGGAGTGCGGCACCAGCGGCAGCAGCAGTTTGCCCAGCTCGATGGCAGGGTCGTGCGTCAGTCCGCCGAACATGACGTGCGACATCTTGCCCAGCTGTTCCGTAGCCGCGCGGTTCAGCACCGGATGGTTGTAACCATGCACGGCACACCACCAGGACGACATCCCCTCTACCAGCGTCTGCCCGCTTTCCAGCGTAATCGTTGCGCCGTCCGCCTGCTTCACCTTGTAGACGGGCAGCGGATGGGTGGTCGACGTGTAGGGATGCCACAGGTGTTCGCGGTCGAACGGCGAGTGGCAAAGTTCGTATCCCGCCTCTTCTATCAGCTGCTTGTCTTCGGCGACCTTGGAACCGAGCGTGGTCAGCAGGTCGCCCACGATGGCGGAGTTGATACCTATATATAAGGACTTCCTCACCGCCTCCTTGCTGAGTTGCGAACGTCCGCCCGCAAAGCGCAGGTAAGCAGTCGGGTTGATGAAGCGGAACAGGGCGATGGTGACCAGCACCTCTTCTTCTGTCAGCGCTTGCCGATGCTCCAGCGGAGTGCCCGGGATGGGGCTGAGCAGGTTGATGGGGATGGACTGTACACCCAGCTCCTTCAGGGTGAAGGCAAACTCAATGCGCTGTTCCATCGTCTCGCCCATTCCGATGATGCCGCCGCTGCAAATCTCCATACCGGCTTGGCGGGCGGCGCGCAGCGTGCGCAGTTTGTCCGCCTGCGTATGTGTGCTGCACAGGGCGGGGAAGAAGGAAGGGGCAGTCTCCAGGTTGCAGTGATAGCGTGTGATGCCGGCATCGTGCAGGTCGCGCAGCTCCTGTTCGTCCAGCAGTCCTAAGGAAGCGCACAGCTGGATGGACGAGTGGCGGCGCAGGTGGCGCACTGTGTCGCAAAGTTGTTTCATTTGTCGGGGAGAGGGTTTCCGTCCGCTGGTGACGAGAGAGAAGCGGTTGATGTCCTGCCGTTCATTGTATTGCGCCTGTTTGAGGCACTCTTCTGCGGGGAGCAGGTCGTAGATGTCGGCTTTGGTGTGGTAGTGGGCGGATTGTGCGCACCATTTGCAGTCTTCGGGGCAGCGTCCCGACTTGGCGTTGATGATGGAGCACATATCAAACTCGTGCTGTGCGCACTGCGTGGTAATCTCGTGTGCAGCGGCGTAGAGCGCTTCACGGTCGGCGGTATTCGCCAGCCAGGCGGCTTGTTCGGGCGATATGTCTATCCCGGCCAGCACCTGGGCTTTCAGTTCGTTGATAGTCATGGTGTGAATGTAATAGGGGAGTGTCTGAACCGCGTCTTGCTTGCGCAGCGAGCTGTTGGCCACGTCCTTGCGCAGGCAGCCGATGGTGACGCACCTGCCTATGCTGGCAAATGCGGCGTATGCCTTCCGGCTCCAGCGTCGGAAGCGTATCGTCTGTCTGTTGTGGTACGGTTGTTTTCGTTTCACGGTTTCAGCTTCTCGTTGTAGTTTTTTGTTTTAACGGCTGCAAATGTATGGAAAAACCGTGATATAACCATCGTGTAAAATGAAAGTGCCAAGAATTTTGTTTCTTCTCCGCAAGAAACTATATTCTTGTTCCCATAAATCAAATCGTCCGACATATGTTTTCTAATCGTCCGACAGCTGTTGCATAATCGTCCGACAGCTGTCGGACGATTATGCAACAGCTGTCGGACGATTAGTTTTTAGTAAGGAAGGAAATAGATGGTCGCAGGGCGGGTACTAAAGGAAGGCGTGCGGGAAAGGTAAGTTGCGTGCAGAAGCGGATAACGCAAAGAAAACTATTCAGGGATAATGACTTATCATAAAAAAACTCTTATCTACGAACATTTTCATGTCCCGAGTGGTGATTTTATTAATAGTCCACGGACAAGAGGAAAACTGAAAACGGAATTTGTAAAAGAATGGCTTGCAAAGACTGCTATTAAAAATCACAGTATATTGTGATTTGAATGCAAAATTAGGAGATTTTTATGAAATAGTAAAATGAAATCACAATGTAATGTGATTATTGCAGATATTTTCTCAGGAGTTCGTCATTTACGTCTTCAGGAAATTTCATCTTTTCAACCTCGAGGTAGATGTTGTTGCGTTTCTCAAGGGGCAACGAAGCATATCTTAAAGTCGTATATAAATCACGTATTTTATTTTTTATCTCCCAAGGACATTTGGGGGAATACTCGCTCAATGCTTGCTGAAACAGGTCGTATACGAAATGGAACGTCTCTTTGTCTTTGTTGTTTGATAAAGAGTTTGGGGAGTCATTCGTATTTCGGTTTCCTGCTTGTATTTCGTAATCTTTTTCCTTTTCATGACATTCTTCCTTTTTAAATCCCCGGATTGTATTGGTAACTGACCGTCTCATTCGTTTTCAATGATGCTTGTACGTCAATCAGCCGTTGGTTGCGGCTGCCTCGGAAGTAGAGGTCTTCGTCGCGCAGTTCTTTTTTGAATTTGCCGTCCACCAGCACGTCAATGTACTCCAGCAGTTTTGCCTGACGGGGGTTGCGCAGCAAGGCTTCGAAAGTGTATCCGGTGTAGCACCAGATGTTTTTCCGGCTTTGCTGCTTGATGGCTTGCGCCAGCTCGGTGAAGCCTTCGGGCTGGAACATCGGGTCGCCTCCGCTGAACGTGACGTCTGCAAAACTGTCGGCAAGCACTTTTTGCAATATTTCATCGGTGGTCATCCAGCGGCCGCGGTTGATGTCCCACGACTCCGGATTGTGGCAGCCCGGACATCCGTTGGGACATCCGGCTGCGTAGATGGCAGTGCGGAAGCCGGGACCGTCTACCGTAGTATCTTCTAATATGTCGAGAATGGAAAGCACTTTTTAAATTGAGAATTAAGAATTGAGAAATGATACTTCCGCTGTTCTTTTTAGTTGTGGATGACGCGGTCGTTGAGTTCGGCAAGCTTGGCTTGGTTCCAACGGTCGGTGGTGCCCACTAAGTAGCCGGTGATGCGCTGCAGCTTGTCGATGTGGGTGCTGCCGCATTTGGGGCAAACTTCCAGGTTGGCGGTGGAGTTTTCGTGTCCGCATTCCAGGCAGCGATTGCGGTTGTGGTTTACCGAACCATAGCCGATGTTGTATTTGTCCATCATGTCCACCACGCGCATGATGACTTCGGGGTTGTGGGTGGCATCGCCGTCTATCTCTACATAGAAAATGTGTCCGCCACGGGTCAGGTCGTGATAAGGCGCTTCGATTTCGGCTTTGTGGCGGGCACTGCACTTGTAGTACACGGGCACGTGGTTGGAGTTGGTGTAGTAATCGCGGTCTGTGATGCCTGGCAGCGAACCGAATTTCTTGCGGTCTACGCGCGTGAACTTGCCCGACAGGCCTTCGGCAGGTGTGGCCAGTATGCTGTAGTTGTGCTGGTACTGGTCGGAAAACTGGTTGGCGCGGTCGCGCATATACGTCACGATGCTGATTCCTAATTCCTGGGCTTCTTCCGATTCTCCGTGATGTTTGCCTATAAGTGCCACAAGGCATTCTGCCAAACCGATGAACCCGATGCCCAGCGTGCCTTGGTTGATGACGGGCGAAATGTTGTCGTTGGGATTGAGTTTGTCGGAGCCTATCCACAAGGCGGACATCAGCAGGGGGAACTGCTTGGCGAATGCCGTCTTTTGGAACTCCATACGTTCGTGAAGCTGGCGTGCGGTGATTTCGAGCATGGCGTCCAGCCGGGCGAAGAAGCGTGCGATGCGCTGTTTCTTGTCCGCTATGTCCATACATTCGATGGCAAGGCGGACGATGTTGATGGTGGAGAATGAAAGGTTTCCGCGGCCGATGGATGTTTTCGGTCCAAAACGGTTTTCGAACACGCGTGTACGGCATCCCATGGTGGCGACTTCGTGCTCGTAGCGTTTCGGGTCGTCGGCTCTCCATTCGTCGCTTTGGTTGAAGGTGGCATCCAGATTCAGGAAGTTAGGGAAGAAACGGCGTGCCGTCACTTTGCAAGCAAGCTGGTAGAGGTCGTAGTTGCGGTCTTCGGGCAGGTAGCTCACGCCGCGTTTTTTTTTCCATATCTGGATGGGGAAGATGGCTGTCTCGCCGTTTCCCACGCCTTGATAGGTGCTTTTCAGCAGTTCACGGATGATGCAACGTCCCTCGGCGGAGGTGTCCGTACCGTAGTTGATGGAACTGAATACCACTTGGTTTCCGCCGCGCGAGTGTATCGTGTTCATGTTGTGGATGAACGCTTCCATGGATTGGTGTACGCGGGCCACGGTCTTGTTGACGGCGTGCTGGATAATGCGTCGGTCGTCGGTCAGGCCGTCCAGCGGTTGTTGCAGATAGTCTGTCAGTTCCTGTCGGTAGAGGTGCGAGTAGTCCTTGCCGTTCAGCTCTTCCAGATTTTTAATCTCCTCGATGTAGCTGTTGCGTACGTAGGGTGCGAGATAGAAATCGAATGCAGGAATCGCCTGTCCGCCGTGCATTTCGTTCTGTGCCGTTTCCAAAGAGATGCAACCCAGAATGCTGGCGGTTTCGATGCGTTTGGCTGGGCGCGACTCTCCATGTCCGGCGGAGAAGCCGTACGTCAGGATACGGTCCAGCGGATGTTGCACACAAGTGAGACTTTTGGTGGGATAATAATCCTTGTCGTGTATATGCAGGTAGTTGTGGCTGACAGCTTCCAATACTTCCTTGCTCAGGAGATAGTCGTCAACGAAGGGTTTGGTCGTTTCACTGGCGAACTTCATCATCATGCCTGCCGGCGTGTCGGCGTTCATGTTGGCGTTCTCGCGGGTAATGTCGTTCGACTTGATGTTGATGATTTCCAGAAATATGTCACGCGTCTTTGCTTTGCGGGCAATGCTACGCTGGTTGCGGTAGGCGATGTATTTCTGGGCGACGTCTTTACGGCTGCTCTTCATCAGTTCCATTTCCACCAAATCCTGAATGGCTTCCACAGTCATTTGGGCATTGCCTTTAAAAGATATATGGTCGGTGATTTGGCGTATCAGTTGTATATCTTCTCCTTTGTCCGTGTGGAGCATGGCTTTGCGGATGGCGGTTGCTATTTTTTCTTCGTTGAAGCCGACGATACGTCCATCGCGCTTGAGTACTGTTTGTATCATATGAATACTTTTATTTAGAATTGTAATGGAGTATAATTGCGGAACAAAGGTATGATTGTTTTCTGTAGTATTTCTGTTTTGGAAAACTTTTCTCGAACTAAAAATAGTTAATGTGTTGATAATTAAATGTATATATTATAGAAATGGAAAACTTTTATAGTTCGATTGTTTTTATTGTTGCGTGATATTGGTAATTATGTGCTTCTTGTTTCGGATGTGGATTTTGAAAATGGGATGGTGGGTTGGCCTCGGCCGTTTGATGTTCAGGCGTTTTGCCGATGTATTTATTGCTGTCGTTAAAAACACACGGGCTACAGGATTTTCGTGGAATCGGTTTTGACTGAATCCGTAAATCTTGTAGCCCTGTGTGTGGCTCTATGTCTTTGGTTGTTCTTCCTTACTTGAGAACTTCGGCCAGTTTGTCTTGCAGTTCTTCGCCGTGCAAACCGCGCGCAAGGATGATTCCGTCACCGTCAATCAGTATGGTGTGGGGAATGCTGCTTACAGCGTACAATCTGGAACCTTCGCAGTTCCAGTATTTCAGGTCGGACATTTGCGGCCAGGTGATGTTCAGCTTTTTGATAGCTTCTTTCCAGGAGTCGCTGTTCTGGTCCAGCGAAACGCCTACAATTTCGAAATTCTTGTTCTTATATTTGGCGTATGCTTCTACTAAGTTCGGCATTTCCCGGCGGCAAGGACCGCACCAGCTTGCCCAAAAGTCTACGAGTACGGTCTTGCCCTTGCCTACATAGTCGGACAGCTTGACGTTTTTCCCTTCGGGGGTTTGCATCTCGAAATCTGTGAATTTCTGACCTACGGCAGTCGCTTTCATCTTTTCTATGTTTTCTTTGATGCGGATAATGGTCTCATCATTATCGTATGCCGCAGGAAGCAGGGGCATCAGCGGGTCGAGTTCTTCCACGCTCATGTAGTAGTGGTTCTTTTTGAGCAGGAATACTCCCACTGCGTTGTTGATGTTCTGTTTGATTCCTTCTTTGGCGACAGCGGTATACTGCTTTTCCAGTTCGTTCATTTGTTTGGCTTTGGCTCCGCGTTGCTCGTCTGTCAGGGCTGTGTCGGCCATGGACTGGTAGATGACGTTTATCTGTCTGTTCAGTTCGTTTTGCTTGTTCCGGATGCTTTGGTAGATATCGTTGTTGGCGGTACCTGTGGCAGAGTCATTGTCGCCGGAAGACAAGTTGATGTTGATTGTCCCGTTCTCGAGGAAGAAGTCCATCAACAGGCCTTCTTTGCCGGACGGCTGGCAGGTGATGTAGCGGTTGGCGGCGGTGTCTTGTGTGCCTTTGAAGGTGAAAGTTCCGTTTTTGATGGCTGCGGAATCGAGTTTTACGAGTTGGCGTCCTTCTGCGGTTTGCAGATAAACGATGTCGCCATCGGTTGCGCCTTCTACGGTTCCGGTTACGGTGTAGCCTTTGTTTCCGCTGTTACAAGCTGCGAATATGGCAGCGGCAGCGAGCAGATAAGTTAGTTTTTTCATTGCGTTGTCTGTTAAATGAATAATTTTGTGCGACAAAGATAGTAATAAAAAATCCCCACCGGCATAACCGATGGGGATTTTATGTTTTTTGTCCCTTTTTTGCAAAGGAAGCTCTGCTTTTTATTCAGCGGCAGCTTCTGTTGCGGGAGCTTCTTCGGCCTGTGCTTCAGTAGCTTCTGCTTCAGCCGATGCTTCAGCGGCAGCCTTGGCTGCTTCTTCTGCAGCTTTCTTTTCGGCCAATGCTTTCGCTTTCGCTTCGTTTACTTTCTTTTCAGCTTCCAGGCGTGCTTTGGCTTCAGCTTTCTTAGCTTCTTCATTTTTAGCTTTCAGAGCAGCCAAACCGCTTTGTTTGTTGTTCTTCCAAGCTTCGAATTTAGCTTCTGCTTCTGCTTCGCCGAATGCGCCTTTTGCTACGCCGCCCAGAAGATGCTTCTTCATGTAAACGCCTTCGCGGGAAAGGATGTTGCGAACAGTGTCGGTAGGTTGTGCGCCTTTCAATACCCAGTCAAGTGCGCGGTCGAACTTCAAATCTACTGTGGCAGGATTGGTGTTGGGGTTGTAAGTACCAATCTTCTCAATAAATTTACCATCACGTGGTGCTCTTACGTCTGCAATTACGATAGAGTAGAAAGCATAGCTCTTACGTCCATGTCTTTGCAATCTGATTTTTGTTGCCATTTAAATAAATGTTTTTAGTTAATGATTTGAATTATGCTACTAACTCGTAGTAGCGGGCGCAAAGGTAGGAAATAATTTTGAATTATAAATTATGAATTATGAATTATCGTGTGGAATTTGCTATAATTCATGATTTAATATATCAAAATTCAAAATTCAAAATTCAAAATTCAAAATTCAAAATTTACGAATATCTTCTTGGATACCTTATTAGTATGGCAAGTATTGCACAGGCGCCCATGCAGAACGGATAGTATAGGTTGCCTATAATGCCGAGCGGTGAGATTTCCGCCAGTCCTGCGGCTATCAGCATTTGTGCGCCGTAGGGGATAATGCCTTGGACAAGGCAGGAGAAAGTGTCCAATATGCTTGCGGTTTTCCTACGATCCAAGTGAAAGCGTTTGGCTATATCCTTGGCGATGGGACCGGTGGTGATGATGGCGATAGTGTTGTTGGCGGTACAGAGATTGGCGACACTGACCAATGCGGCTATGCAAAATTCCGCTCCTCGCTTGCCTGTGACGTGGCGGGTGAGGCGCGCAATGATGAAGTCGATGCCACCGTTGTAACGGATGGTCTCCAGCATTCCGCCCGCCAGCAAGGTGATGATAATCAATTCGCCCATACCTGTGATGCCTGTTCCCATAGCACCGAACCAGTCAAAGAATCCCATCCCGGTGAAAAAGCCGATGATGCCGGTAGAGAAAATTCCGACCAGTAGTACCAGCATGACATTCATTCCGGCTATTGCCGTACCCAGCACAATGAGGTAGGGAATGACTTTTACCCATTCAATCTCTTGTATCTGCGGAGTGGCGGACAAAGACAACCCCTGAAACAGGTATATTCCCAATACGATGAGTGCCGCCGGTACTACAATCATGCTGTTTACTTTGAATTTGTCCCTCATTGCGCAATCCTGCGTCTTGGTTGATGCGATTGTTGTGTCTGATATGAAGGAGAGGTTGTCTCCGAAGAATGAACCGCCCACAACGACAGCCACCATATAGGGTAGGTCGATACCCGTCTTCTCTGCCAGTCCTACCGCTACCGGAGTAAGCGCAACGATTGTTCCCACGCTGGTACCGACCGACAAGGAGATGAAGCAGGCGGCGATGAAGATGCCTGCCAGTAATAGATTGTCCGGTAGGATATGCAGGGTAAGGTTGACCGTGGCATCGATAGCACCCATTTGTTTGGCTCCTTGGGCAAAGGCTCCGGCAAGGACGAATATCCATATCATCAGCAATATGTTTTTATTGCCGGCACCGCTGGAGAACTGTTGGATTCGCTGTTCCAGAGTCAGTCCGCGTGTGATGATGATGGCGTAGCAGGACGACAATAGGAATGCTACCGTGATGGGGACTTTGTAGAAATCGTTCACCAGAAGCGAAATTACCAAATAGAGACAAAGAAACACTACCAGCGGACTGAGTGCCCACCAGTTTCCTTGGGGAGTCGAGATCGTATCGTTTGTTGACATCATGGTTTGATTTGATTCGGACGCAAAGGTAGTAAAAAACAAGGAGGATGCCAAGCTCGTCATAGTATACAGATGAGTCCTGACCCCCTCCCGGTTATGATTGCCAATTATGAATTGTCAATTTACAAAGTCACCCCTGTCTTGAAGATGGCTATCTCTTTGTAGCCTTTCTTTTCGTTGTTTACGAATTCGCCGCTTGCCACGCGGATGATGTAGTCGATGAAGCGCTCGCAAGTCTTCTCCATCGGTTCGTTTTCGAGGATGACACCGGCATTGAAGTCAATCCAGCCCGGTTTGTTCTTGGCGAGGGTGGAGTTTGTGGAGATTTTCATGGTCGGCACATAAGTTCCGAATGGTGTCCCGCGACCTGTTGTGAACAGTACCATATGACATCCGCACGAAGCCAAAGCGGTGGCGGCAACCAAGTCGTTTCCTGGGGCGGAAAGCAGACTGAGACCTTTTACTTTTAGGCGTTCGCCGTATGGAAGCACACCGTCCACATAGCTCTTGCCGCACTTCTGCGTGCATCCGAGTGCTTTGTCTTCCAATGTGGAGATACCTCCCGCTTTATTGCCTGGAGAGGGATTCTCGCCTACCGGCTCGCCGTGCGAGAGGAAATATTCTTTAAAGTTGTTTATCAGTTTTACAGTTTCCTCAAACAGCTCCTTGTTGCGGCAACGGTTCATCAGGATTGTTTCCGCGCCAAACATTTCGGGTACCTCCGTCAGTACGCTTGTACCGCCTTGTGCAATGAGGAAGTCGGAGAACATACCCAGCAACGGATTGGCTGTAATGCCTGAGAAGCCGTCGGAGCCACCACATTTCAAGCCTACGCGCAATTCGCTCAAAGGTACGTCTGTACGCTCGTCTGTACGGGCTTTTTCGTAGAGGTCGCGCAACAGTTTCATGCCTTCTTCGTATTCGTCACCCACTTTTTGGGTTATCATGAACTTTACGCGGTCGGAGTCATATTCGCCCAGGAACTCGCGAAATACATCCGGCTGGTTGTTTTCGCATCCTAAACCGACTACAAGCACGGCACCGGCATTGGGGTGCAACACCATGTCGCGCAGGATTTTCTTAGTGTTCTCGTGGTCGTCACCCAGTTGTGAGCAGCCGTAGTTGTGCGGGAACGCCATGATTGCGTCTACGCCTTTGCCTTCTGTCTCGCGGCGCAGACCTTCTGCCAGTTGGTTGACAATTCCGTTTACGCAACCTACGGTGGGGATAATCCATATTTCGTTGCGCACTCCCACATCGCCATTCTTACGGCGGTATCCCTTGAACGTCATGTTCTTGTGTGGAATATCCAGCTTCACTTCGGTAGGATTGTAGGTGTATTCCAGCAGGCCTGCAAGATTGGTCTTGATGTTGTTTTCGTTCATCCAGTCGCCTTGTTTCTTTGTGGTACGGGCGTGTCCGATGGGATAGCCGTATTTAACCACGTTTTCACCTTCCGCAAAATCTTTCAGGGCGAATTTATGTCCGGCTGGAACATCCTCGTTCAGGATAATTTCCTTGCCGCTTACTATGAGTTTTTCACCTGCCTTCAGTGCCGTAATGGCCACTGCAACGTTATCGGCTGGGTTAATTTTCAGGTACTTTGTTTCCATATAATAATTTTTAAAGAGTTCGTTCTATATCATTTTGCCACTCTGTCACCTTGTTTATTATAGTAGTATTCGATATTCTCTTTCGTCAGCAGGTCAATCGGCATGAAATTCTCTCTTGCAATCTCTTTTTTCAGAATGAGGTGGTCGCATAAGGCTTTGATGCCGTCAAATCCCTGTAGGGTAGGTTGCTGGGCAATGAGAAAGAAGATGCTCCCTTCTTTCAGGCAATCCACGTTGCGTTTCAGCAGATCGTATCCCATGAGGTTGAAATCTTCTTTTTCATGTTTTTGCAGGTATTCGCCGATGATGTATGCTTTGGAGTTGAAAGTGATGCCGTTCTTTACCGTAGGGTGGATGTGGAAGAAGTCATCCAGCATTTGTGCATCCTCGCTGTCTCGTTTGGCGTGTAAATCCAGTTCCCAAATGCGGCAGTCCGGGTGATACTTGCGCATATATTCCCGGAAACCGATTTCGCGCCGTTCCTGCTGGTTCGAGCCGACGATACCTTCGTTGATTTTGCGGAAAATAACGATTTCCTGTGCATCTTCGCCGGCAAGCAACATCAGCATACGTGCGGCAAAATATCCGCTTTGATGTGAATTTTGCCCGAAGAAGGAGAGGGCAGGAGCCTCCTTGATGTTTGAATCTATATATATATAAGGTATATGCAGCTTTTCAAGTTCATCATTGAAAGGGGCGGTGTATTGCGGGGCGGTGGGGGCGAACAACACCCCATCGGGTTTTGAGTCTATGATATTGTGTGCAGCATTGGCAAAGGAATGGTAGTCGTATGGATCGTAATACGACAGCTTTACGGTAATGTTGAAGTCTGAATAGGCGGTTAGTGCTGCGTATATGCCGCTTTCTACTTCGGTCCAATATTCTCCCGATTCGTGCAGGGGCAACAGGCAGGCAAACGCATACTTCTTGTTGGAAGCCAGTGCGCTGGCATACATATTAGGCTGATAGTTCAGTTTCTCCAAAATTTCCTCCACGCGCTTGCGGCTGGCTTCCGACACTCCGCTACGTCTATGGATGACGCGGTCTACGGTTCCTACCGACACATCAGCCATTTTGGCAATGTCTTTAATCCTTATTCTTTCTTGTGTATTCATGGCTTATTTGCGATTTCTTGTGCTCGTACACAATAATAATCTAAATATTTTCGATACAAATATATAACAATTTTTGTAATTACGAAAATTGTTGTATCTTTGTGCCCGCACACGAACGCTATGAAGAACAAATCCTGTTTTTGTTTACTTTGCATAGTATCAAGCGTTTAACCCTTTTGCGAGGGCTTGTATGACAATTTGAAAGAAACAATTTAATCATTATTTAATAAAAACATAGAATTATGGGAAAGAAAGTCGTTACATTAGGTGAGATTATGTTGAGACTGTCCACTCCGGGCAATACTCGTTTTGTACAGTCCGATTCTTTTGATGTGGTATATGGTGGCGGTGAGGCGAATGTTGCTGTCAGCTGTGCCAATTATGGTCATGATGCTTACTTTGTAACAAAATTGCCGAAACACGAAATAGGCCAGTCGGCGGTGAATGCTTTGCGCAAGTATGGTGTAAAGACGGATTTCATCGCACGTGGTGGTGACCGCGTAGGTATCTATTATTTGGAGACCGGTGCGTCTATGCGTCCCAGTAAGGTGATTTACGACCGCGCTCATTCGGCAATCGCTGAGGCGGATGCGGCAGATTTCGATTTCGATGCCATCATGGAAGGTGCGGATTGGTTCCACTGGTCGGGTATCACTCCTGCAATCTCTGACAAAGCTGCCGAACTTACCCGTTTGGCTTGCGAAGCCGCCAAGCGTCATGGCGTTACGGTGTCTGTAGACCTGAATTTCCGTAAGAAACTCTGGACTAAGGAAAAAGCCCAGTCTATCATGAAACCGTTGATGCAATACGTGGATGTTTGTATCGGTAATGAAGAAGATGCCGAACTTTGTCTCGGCTTCAAGCCTGATGCCGATGTAGAAGGAGGCAAGACGGATGCGGAAGGTTACAAAGGTATTTTCAAGGCTATGGCCAAGGAATTCGGTTTCAAATATGTTATCTCTACTTTGCGTGAATCATTCTCTGCAACGCACAATGGCTGGAAAGCGATGATTTACAACGGTGAAGAATTTTACGAATCAAAACGGTACGACATCAACCCGATTATCGACCGCGTAGGTGGTGGCGACTCTTTCTCTGGCGGTATCATCCATGGATTGTTGACGAAGCCTAACCAAGGTGCGGCTCTTGAATTTGCAGTGGCAGCTTCTGCGTTGAAGCACACTATCAACGGAGACTTCAATCTTGTTTCCGCTGAAGAGGTAGAAGCGTTGGCAGGCGGCGACGCCAGTGGCCGCGTTCAACGATAAGGTTTTGGCACAAGAATATAAGGGTAAAGATTGGCCTGTGGAAATCTCTTCAGCTGAAATATCTCCTTATGTTCTTCTGTCTGAAAAATATAATAATTAAATAGTATAAAACAGCAAAATGGCAAAATTTGACAAAATAGCCGTATTGAACAAAATTGGTTCAACCGGTATGGTTCCTGTATTCTACCACAAAAATGCAGAAGTTGCAAAAAAAGTAGTAAAAGCTTGCTATGACGGCGGTGTTCGTGCATTCGAGTTTACCAATCGTGGCGATTTTGCTCACGAAGTGTTTGCGGAAGTTGTGAAGTTTGCAGCAAAAGAATGTCCGGAGATGGCCATAGGTGTAGGTTCTATCGTAGACCCTGCTACGGCGGCGTTGTACTTGCAGTTAGGTGCAAACTTTATTGTGGGTCCGTTGTTCAATCCTGAGATTGCCAAGATTTGTAATCGCCGTCTGGTTGCCTACACTCCGGGATGCGGAAGTGTGTCGGAAGTAGGTTTCGCTCAGGAAGCCGGTTGCGATCTTTGCAAAATATTCCCCGGTGATGTGCTGGGTGCGAAACTTGTGAAAGGTCTGTTGGCTCCGATGCCTTGGTCTAAATTGATGGTGACTGGTGGTGTGGAGCCGACTCAAGAGAACTTGACTTCTTGGATTAAAGCCGGTGTGTTCTGTGTAGGTATGGGTTCCAAGCTCTTCCCGAGTGATAAGGTTGCTGCGGAAGACTGGACTTATGTAACGGAAAAGTGTAAGGAAGCTTTGGCTTACATTGCGGAAGCAAGAAAGTAATCATTATATTTCATTTTGTTTAAAGGTGTTTAAAGGGGACAACCATCGAAGTGCTACGGTGCTTCGGTGGTTTGTTTTTTTGGGGGTATTTTGTAATTCAAAATAGAGTAGAAGGACTATATTGATAGCTTTTTAACTGTTTATAATTGCAAAATGAGTGTTCGATGTTTAAAACAATGTTATAACATACTTGCTTTTTGGGGGTTCTGTTTGCGCACACAAAAAAAAGCATTACCTTTGCGGTGCAATTGAGAAATTGCTTTAAAAGGATTGAGTTTTCAGTAAAGGTAATTAGTTAAGAGGTAAAAAGATTGGATTATTTATAATTTACAGATTAAGAATAGGTAATTAGGTAAAAGGTAAAAGTTAAGCTATTAGCACAATTCAACAGGTATTTGAAGTTTGTTTTTTAGAGGTAAAAAGAAGATTATTTTTAGGGTAACGTAAATGATGTAAGAAAAAAGAAAAGCCTTTAGGGCTTTTCTTACACGAGGCGAGGGGTTCGGAAGAACTTGCTCGTTTTTTTTATTCCTATCTCATGGTTTGTCTGCATGGATTTTAGTTGTTCTTCATTCTCGGGTTGCCGGCTCAATCCGAAATTCCGGTGCATGATATTCTGTATAAATTGTTAAATTTGCGCCATGAAAACCTCCCATGCATTT
>ERZ808041.112-NODE-112-length-97150-cov-10.191062_pt1 | contig 97150 bp, 87 predicted proteins | sample MGYA00380192_ERZ808041 | MGnify/ENA primary metagenome ERZ808041 (study PRJEB31490, sample SAMN06133412) | mouse gut metagenome | isolation source: Z1_1 | host: mice | place: China: Chengdu | collected 2015-05 ...
AGTTATGTTGAACCGCCGTATGCCGAACGGCATGTACGGTGGTGTGAGAGGGGAGAGAAAATCTCCCCTACTCAATTGCGCAGGGGCACGTAAGGAAATTAGCAGCTTTGCTGCGCGTGCCCCGCGCGGCGAGTAGGAGAAGATGGTTCTTCCCTACACAATTGCGCACGGACGTGGAAAGGAAGTATGCAGAGGAAAGTGGGATAGAATGGCATGAAAAAGTGTATTATAATCGGTGCAGGCGTATGCAATGCACAAAGACTATTAAAGCAGATGACATTACAAGAAGGAGATTTATGTATTGCGGCAGATGGTGGGCTAACATATTTACAACAGATTGGAATACTGCCAGATATTGTGTTGGGTGATATGGATTCACTTGAATCACAAGAATTGTCTGGTCCATTTCAGATAAAAAAACTTCCCGTTGAAAAGGACGACACAGATATGCTTGCGGCAATTAAGGAAGGGTTAAATGCAGGTTATAAACAGTTTATACTTTATGGGGCGCTTGGCGGACGGTTGGACCATACGCTCGCCAATATTCAGTGTCTTTTATATCTGCTAAATCGGGGAGCAACGGGAACAATCGTTGGAGAGGATGTACTGTTGACATTGATAAAAGATACCAAGATAAGTTTTACAGATCATTTTGCAAGGAAGGGAAGACGGATTTCTGTCTTTGCTTTTGGGGGTGATGCGTATGGAGTTTGTGAGCGCGGTTTGAAATATTTGTTGGATTCTGTGACGGTAAGACAGGAATTTCCAATTGGGGTCAGCAATGAATTTATCGGTGAGACTGCGGAAATTGAGGTGGAGCAGGGAATGCTTTTAATTTGTATAGAACAAGATAAATGAAAGGAATTGTGTGATGTATACATTTTCAACTTGGCTTTTCTTTTTTTACTTTTATTGTTTTCTGGGCTGGGTATGGGAGACCTGTTATGTGTCTGTATTGAAAGCAAGGTGGGTCAACAGAGGGTTTATGAGAGGTCCATTTCTACCAATTTATGGTTCTGGTGCAATTGTTGTGCTGGTTTTTACATTGCCTTTTCGCACAAATGCAGTACTGGTGTTTTTTGCAGGTATGATAAGCGCTACAATATTGGAGTATTTTACAGGTGTGGCGATGGAAAAATTGTTTCATGTGCGCTATTGGGATTATAGCAATCAGCGTTTTAATCTAAATGGACATATCTGTGTCACTTCTTCATTGGCGTGGGGAGCTTTTTCGGTAATTTTAACTTTGTATGGACATACACTGGTGGAAAGGCTGGCAATGCGACTGAATAGCAATTTTCTGGAAGTGATTGTATTTCTGCTTACAGTTTACATTTCGATTGATATGGCAGAGAGTGTTCGCGAAGCATTTAGTCTGAAAGAAGTGCTTTTAAGCCTTGAGGAGAGCAGTGAGGAATTTCGTAGAGTGCAGAAACATTTTGAAGTTGCTTCTGCATTTTACGGGGGCGAGATTAAAGAGCGCTCGGAGGCTGGTCTAAGAAAAATTAACTCTGCATTGCAGACAGGAAAGAAAGAATATCAGCGTATGAATGCTCTTTTGAAACGAAATCCACACGCGGTATCCAAGATGCATAAAGAGGCACTTTCACAGTTTATGGAATTTTCAGATGATGAGTAAATTTAACACGTTATCAAAGAGGAAGGTAAAAAATTATGAGAACAATTGAATTGAATCGATTAGGTCGGTTGGGAGAACTGTTGAAGGAAAGTGTCCATGCCGGTCAAATCGCAGGTGGCAATCTGTGTGTGCTCCACAAAGGCGAGGAGGTATATTATGCTGAGGCGGGGTATGCAGATATCGCAGGCGGAAAAAAGATAGCAAGAGATAGTATTTTTCGTCTGTATTCTATGACGAAACCTATCACATCAGCAGCAGTGATGCTTTTGTTGGAGCGCGGTGTACTGGATTTGCTGGATCCAATATCAAAGTATATACCAACCTTTGCAAAGATAAGGGTGGTAACTCCAGAGGGAGATGTGCCTGCCAATCGTCAAGTGACAGTGAGGGATTGCCTGTCTATGACATCAGGATTGGTATATAATTGTGACCCAGATCCAGCGAGTCAGGATACAGCACTTGTCTATGAGGAGTTGGACAAAAGACTATATTCCGATAATCCTATGACAACGATGGAAATGGCGTTAAAACTGGGACAAGGACGGCTTGCATTTCAGCCAGGAGAGGGATGGCGTTATGGAACAAGTGCTGATATTCTTGGTGCGGTTGTGGAGGCGGTTTCCGGTGTTCACTTTGGAGAATTTTTGAAAAAAGAGTTTTTTGCGCCACTGCATATGGTCGATACCGATTTTCGATTGGATGCTTCAAAGAGAGACCGACTGACAAAGGTATATGAGGCGACGACAGATGGGCTGATTGAGTATCACGGAAATCATCTTGGCATCTGCAATCATATGGATGCGGAAATATGCTTTGAGTCAGGTGGGGCAGGGCTTGTATCTACAATCGTAGATTACCAACATTTTGCACAGATGCTGCTCAATGGAGGTTTCTATCAAGGCAGAACTTATCTTGCGCCCGCTACAGTTGCATATATGACAGGGTGTCACCTTGAACCATATCAACAGGGAATGATGCGAGGATGGGAGAGCCTTGCGGGATATAGTTACAGTAATTTAATGCGCGTATTGACGAATCCTTCCTTTGCAGTAATCAATGGCTTCGCGGGAGAGTACGGTTGGGACGGATGGCTGGGCCCTTACTTTACCAATATACCAGAAAAAGAAACGACATTTTTAATGATGCTACAGCTCAAAGATTCAGGCACGTTTACGCTTACCAGAAAGATGAGGAACGTGTTGGCAACGGCATTATAAAAAGGGGAAGTGTTTCCCCTTTTTGTGTGTATTTTAAGTTGTACTTTTTGTTGAGATAGGACTACGAGGGGATTTTAAATAAAAATATGACAAGTAAGAAAAAAAGTGCTATAATATCATGTAAAACTCATTTAGGGGGAGAAATATCATGACATCGGCATCAGGAAATAGCGCATCGAAAGTCAGAAAAAATACAAGGAAAGGTGCATCGAAAAGAACAAAAAGAACAAGTACTGGAACTAGGAGTAGAAAAAGATCTTCTGCGAGAAAAAATGTTGATAGTGCGGTTAAAAGCGAGGTAATACTCATTGCTATCTTTGCAGTGGCAATTTTTATATTTCTGTGTGTGATGGGACTGGGCGGTTCTATGTCCGCTGGCATAAGAAATGTTATGTTTGGAATTTTTGGATTGCTTGCATATTTGGTCCCTATTCTTATTTTTCTTGGATTTGCTTTTGGGATTTCCAACAAAGGAAATACAGTTGCGATTGTGAAAATGGTCAGCGCTGTTATTTTATTATTTTTATTGGGGATTTTGGCGTATCTGTTTATGAAGCAGGAGAAACTGCTCACCGGCGATTCTTTAATACAGGAGTTGTATCAAACTTCTGCGGAACATCATGCAGGCGGTGGCGTGCTTTTTGGGACTATTGCACATGGAATGTATACGCTTATGGGAACTGGCGGAACTATTTTTGTAGTTGCTGTACTTGGCATTATCAGTGTTGTGTTTATTACAGAGAAAAGTTTTCTGTCCAGCTTAAAGAAGGGAAGTTTTTATATTCTGGAATCTGCAAGGGAAGATGCTGCAAGAATGCGGGAATACAGGGAGAGTCTGCAAGATGAATATGAAGATTATGAGGAAGAGCCAGAGTACGAGGAAAAGATGCGTTCCAAACGAACAAAAAAAGGAAAGGAAGAGCCAGAAATGGTTCCTCAAGAAAAAGTTCGCAGAATGGATAAACGAGCTAGAGGTGTGGTGTCAAGTTCTTCTGTGACGCTCAAGGCGGGAAAGCATGAGGAATCCACTGCACGACAAGATATCCATGAAATTGTTATTTTAGAGGATGGAACAGAAACGGCAGATATCTATGAGGATATTAAGGCTCGACCGTATAATGAGGCAACTTATCAGGAAGAGTCTTATCGTGAGGGCACATACAATGTAGCGTATTCAGAAGATGGGTATCAGGAAACGGCAGATCAGGAGGTTGCAGATCAGGAAGCACCTTATCAAGAAACAGTATATCCAGAAGAATCTTATTCAGAAATGTCTTATGATACAACTTCTTTTAGGAAACTATCTGACAGTGAAATGTTCTCCGATGAAATGCCAAAAAGTGATGTGCTTTTTAATGAGGAGGCAGATTCACAAACGATTGACTATTTTACAGATAACCCTGGCGTATCTGTGCAAAGTTCTTTTCTGGATGCATTTGAATCTGATATAGAGACACAAAATGGAATGGTACATAATGGCGACCTTTTGGAATTATATGATGAAGACACTTTAAATACAATACCTGAACCAGTGACAGAAGATATTGTTTTGTCACAGTCAGTAGGAGCACCATTAGTTTTAGAAGAAAATATGTCTGAAATTCGCCAAGAGCAAATTGTAAGCGTGGAGGAGGAACTGCCAAAACAATATATGTTTCCGCCAATCGAATTGTTAAAGAAGGGGGAAGGCAAAAAAGGCGATTCTACAGATCAGTTGAGAGAAACCGCGCTGCATTTACAGCAGACATTGCAGACTTTTGGTGTTAGAGTGACCATTACAGATATCAGCCAAGGACCTTCTGTCACACGGTATGAAATGCAGCCGGAGCAAGGGGTAAAAGTCAGCAAAATTGTAAGCTTGACAGACGACATCAAACTAAATCTTGCGGCGACAGATATCCGAATAGAAGCGCCAATACCAGGAAAGGCAGCAGTTGGTATTGAGGTTCCCAACAAGGAGACAAGTGCTGTGGCATTTCGAGATCTGCTTGAATCAGAGGCGTTTCAGAATTTCTCGTCCAATCTTGCATTTGCAGTGGGAAAAGATATTGCGGGGCAGGTTGTTGTCACAGATATTGCAAAAATGCCACATGTACTGATTGCGGGAGCGACGGGTTCTGGTAAGTCTGTCTGTATCAATACAATTATTATGAGTATTTTATATAAAGCGAATCCGGCAGATGTAAAGTTGATTATGATTGACCCAAAAGTTGTGGAGTTGAGCGTATACAATGGGATTCCGCATCTGATGATACCGGTGGTGACAGATCCGAAAAAGGCGTCAGCAGCGTTAAACTGGGGGGTTACGGAAATGAACGACCGCTATAAAAAGTTTGCGGATTTGAATGTTCGTGATTTGAAAGGGTATAACAAAGCTGCAGAGATGGGGAAGACAACACCAGATGGAGAACCGCTGCAAAAACTGCCCCAGATTGTGATTATTGTGGATGAGCTTGCAGATTTGATGATGGTGGCTTCTGGAGAAGTTGAGGAGAGTATCTGTCGTCTGGCACAGTTGGCGAGAGCCTGCGGAATCCATTTGGTTATTGCGACGCAACGTCCATCTGTTGATGTCATTACAGGTCTAATCAAGGCAAATATGCCAAGCCGAATTGCATTTAGTGTGTCCAGCGGCGTGGATTCCCGTACTATATTGGATATGAATGGAGCAGAAAAACTTTTGGGAAAAGGGGATATGCTTTTTTATCCACAGGGATATACGAAGCCGGCTCGTGTGCAGGGAGCATTTGTGTCGGATTCAGAAGTGTCTGATGTGGTAGATTTCCTGAAAAATCAGAAGCTTGGCAATGTTACATATAACAGTGATATTGAAGACCAAATTAAAACGATGCAGTTTTCTTCTGGTGGATTTGGCGGTGCTGGCGCTTCCGGTGGCAGTGATATGGATGCTTATTTTGTGGAGGCAGGAAAGTTTGTTATCGAGAAGGAAAAGGCATCGATTGGTATGCTTCAGCGCGTGTTTAAGATTGGATTTAACCGTGCGGCACGCATTGTAGACCAACTTGAGGACGCAGGTGTGGTTGGCGCAGAGGAAGGGACAAAGCCACGCCGGATTTTGATGAGCATGGAACAGTTTCAAAATTATCTGGAAGAACATATGTAATTTAATAGACAGAGGCTTGGATAAATGGTATTCTATTAAAATAAGTGAATAAAACTGGCAGCAGAGGAGGAACAAACTATGAAGTCTGATATTGAAATAGCACAGGAAGCGGAATTATATCCAATAACTGAGATTGCAAAGATGCTTGATATGACAATAGATGATTTGGAGTTATATGGAAAATATAAGGCCAAGATTTCTGAGGAGTATTTGAAGAAAATAGAAAAAAATAAAAATGGAAAATTAATTTTAGTGACAGCAATCAATCCGACGCCCGCAGGAGAGGGGAAAACTACGACAAGTGTTGGTCTGGGACAAGCATTTGGCAGATTGGGAAAAAGAGCGGTGATTGCGCTGAGAGAACCTTCACTTGGTCCTTGTTTTGGAATTAAGGGCGGTGCGGCTGGCGGTGGAATGGCGCAGGTCGTTCCTATGGAAGAGTTAAATCTGCATTTTACAGGAGATTTTCACGCGATAACGGCGGCGAACAATTTGTGCGCGGCATTGCTTGACAATCATATTCAACAGGGAAATGAGTTGGGAATCGATACCAGACAGATTGTGTGGAAGCGTTGTCTGGATATGAATGACAGGGTGCTTAGAAATGTAGTGGTTGGCATGGGCAATAAGATGGATGGATTCGTGCGAGAAGATCACTTTGTTATTACTGTGGCATCGGAGATTATGGCGGTGTTGTGTCTTGCGGAAGACATGGAAGACTTAAAGAAACGCTTAGATAGAATGGTGGTGGCGTACAATTATGCTGGAGAACCTGTCTGCGCGGGACAGATTCATGCGACAGGCGCGATGGCAGCGTTGTTAAAGGATGCGATTAAACCCAATTTAATTCAGACACTGGAACATACGCCAGCGATTATTCATGGTGGTCCGTTTGCCAACATTGCGCATGGCTGTAACAGTGTCCGCGCGACAAAAGCTGCTTTAAAGATGGCGGATTATGTTGTGACGGAGGCTGGTTTCGGTGCGGATCTTGGCGCAGAAAAGTTTTTTGATATCAAGTGTCGCCAGGCGGGACTTGTGCCGGATGCAGTTGTGCTGGTGGCGACAATACGCGCATTGAAATACAACGGTGGTGTGGCAAAGAGCGATCTCAATACAGAAAATTTGGAGGCGCTGGCGAAAGGCATTGTAAATTTGGAAAAGCACATTGAAAATTTGCAGAAATACAAAGTGCCGGTGGTAGTCACTTTAAATGCATTCGTTTCCGATACGCCAGCCGAGATAGCGTTTGTGAAAAAGTTCTGCGAGGACAGAAATTGTGCGTTTGCGCTCTCAGAAGTGTGGGAAAAAGGAGGAGAAGGCGGCGTTGCGCTTGCGACAGCAGTCCTCAACACCTTAGAGACGAAAAAAAGTGAATTTAAGCCACTTTATTCTGATGAACTTAAAATTAGTGAGAAAATCAAATATGTTGCAAAGGAAATTTATGGAGCCGCGGAAGTTGTATTTGCACCCACTGCGCTAAAACAAATAGATAAGCTGGAAAAACTTGGTTTTGGCAGTCTGCCTGTGTGTATGGCAAAGACACAGTACTCGCTTTCTGATGACCCAGAACTGCTGGGAAGACCAGAAGATTTTTCTGTGAATGTCAGAGAAGTGTATGTATCGGCAGGTGCTGGATTTATTGTTGTGCTGACTGGGGCAATCATGACAATGCCTGGACTTCCCAAAAATCCTGCTGCCTATCAGATTGATGTGACAGAAGATGGTGTGATAACGGGATTATTTTAAGCGGAGTAAGGAGTCTGTAAAGCATGAAGTGTCCAAATTGTGGAAATGAGTTGGAGGAGGGGAAACTGCTTTGCGAACACTGCGGCGAAGAGGTTAAGATTGTACCTGACTTTGATATAGAGCTTGAGGACAAGCTAAAAGAATCCATAAGTGATATGCTTCAAGATATGGCAGCAGAGGAGCTGCTCCAGAACGATTCCCATCAAGAGCCGGATAATAAATCTGAGGACACTATAAATGATCCAAGTGCTTATTTTTCAACGGAGTCAAGTAGCGTCCGAAAATTGCAAGTTCTTATTATTGTTTTGATGCTAATGATTTTAGCAGTGGTGATTGTTACGTTTACAATTCATTCTGTCAATGATCAGAGATATCATTCTTTTGACTATCAATACAACAAGGCGATTACATGTGCTGCTGAAAGTGACTATTCAAGTGCGATAAGCTACTTGGAGAGAGCGCTTGCAATCCGGCCAGACGATTTAGATGTACGGTTATTGCTTGCAGAGTATAATGAAAAGAATGGACAACAGCAAAAAACAATCACTTTGTTGGAAGAAATTCTGGATATGGGAGCAGAATATTCCAAAAGAGAAGAGGTTTATAATAGATTGTTAAAACTATATGCGTCTGAGGAAGCGTATGCAGAGATGGACCGTCTTTTAAAACAGTGCGATATACCACGTATTCTTTTTAAATACAATAAATATGTGGCATTAAAACCAGAATTTAACAGACAAGGCGGCGTATATGACGAGTCACTTTCTATAACGCTGAAAGGAAACGCGCCAGGTACAGTGTATTATACCCTAGATGGCACACTGCCCACGACAAATTCAATTGTGTATGATAGTCCAATATTACTTGAGTCGGGAGACTATGTGATAAAGGCTGTATTTGTGAACGCATATGGAATAGAGAGTGAGACAGTTACGCAACACTATGTTATCAATCGTTCTGCGCCTGACAGTCCTGTGGTAAAGCCAGAGAGCGGAACTTATACGGAACCAGCGTTGATAGCAGCATTTTATGATGCGGGAACCAGTGTGTATTATACCACGGATGGTTCTGTGCCAGACAAGAATAGTATTCGCTACAGGGACCCTATTGAGATGCCCTATGGTATCAGCAATTTTGCTTTTATTGCTTATGATGCGTCAGGGCTTTGCAGCAAGATCGTCAATCGTTCTTATCAGCTTGGGACACAGGCAAATTTTGATGCAGAACTGGCATTGCAAGTATTAAAAAATAGTTTGTGGGCGAGCGGAAAATTGCTAGATGTCGATGGAAACTTACCCAATAGGCCAGGAAGCAATCAATATAAAATAAAAACGCTATATAAAACAGATGAGACAATGTACTATATTGTATACGAAGCGTATGTGGATATTGCGGAGAATGTGCATGATACAAATGAAATTTATGCGATTGATGTAAATACAGCAGATTTGTTTAAAGCCTACAAAGCGGATGAGGGAGTATATCATTTACAGCCTTTAGAGTAGAATAATGAGAAAAAAGTTGAAATTATAGAATATTTCAGATACAATGATAAAGATGCGAAAAGTGCATTGTTGGTTATGGTTCAGTACAGGGCTTTGCATTTGCTACAAAGTTCGTGAAGCTGAATAGTTACCATTTTTAGGAGCGCTAATAAGAAAGGTATGGTGAAGCAGTTAATGTACAAGATTTTAGAGGCAAGAGAACTCACTACCAATATTTATTTAATGGTGGTGGAAGCGCCGCGCGTGGCAAAGAATTGTCAGCCGGGACAGTTTGTGATCGTAAGAATGGATAAGGACGGTGAGAGGATACCTCTCACAATTTGTGATTATGATAGAGAGAAGGGAACAATAACCATTGTATTTCAGACAGTGGGCGCTGAGACTGCAAGAATGGCGGTGTTAAAGACAGGAGATTCCTTCCATGACTTTGTGGGACCATTAGGGTGTGCCTCAGAGATGATCAACGAGGACAAGGAAGTGCTTGCAAAGAAGAAAATCCTCTTTGTGGCGGGCGGTGTTGGCACAGCCCCCGTTTACCCGCAGGTAAAATGGTTACATAACAATGGCATTGCAGCGGATGTGATTGTCGGTGCAAAGAATCAGGATTTACTAATTTTGGAAAAAGAGATGGAGGAAGTAGCTGGCAATTTGTATGTCACGACCGATGATGGTTCTTACGGACGCAAAGGTATGGTTACGCAGACAATTCAAGAGCTTGTAGACGAAGGCAAAAAATACGATCTGTGTATTGCAATAGGACCTATGATTATGATGAAGTTTGTATGCAAACTTACAAAAGAACTAGAAATCCCTACAATTGTTAGTCTGAATCCAATTATGGTTGATGGTACAGGCATGTGTGGCGCCTGTCGTGTCACCGTCGGTGACAAAGTAAAATTTGCGTGTGTGGATGGTCCTGAGTTTGATGGACATCTGGTAAATTTTGACGAGGCGATGAAACGCCAGCAGATTTATAAGACAGCAGAGGGACGAGCGATGCTGAAATTGCAGGAAGGTGATACCCATCACGGCGGATGTGGTCAGTGCGGAGGTGAAAATTAATGGACGTATTAACAAAAGTACCAGTACGAGAGCAGGAGGCAACTGCCAGAGCCAAAAACTTTGATGAAGTTTGCCTTGGATATAATAAAGAGGAAGCAATAGAGGAAGCAACGCGCTGCATTAACTGTAAAAATGCACAGTGCATCAAAGGTTGTCCAGTGGCAATTGACATTCCAGCATTTATCGAGCAGGTGAAGCTTGGCAATATTGCGGAGGCATATCAAATTATTAGTCAATCCTCAGCATTACCTGCTGTTTGTGGACGTGTATGTCCGCAGGAGAGTCAATGTGAGGGAAAATGTATTCGAGGCATTAAAGGCGATCCGATATCTATTGGCAAATTAGAGCGTTTTGTGGCAGACTGGGCAAGAGAAAATGGTATAAAACCAGAACCTGCAAAGGAAAAGAATGGCAAAAAGGTGGCAGTGATTGGTTCTGGTCCGGCAGGGCTTACTTGTGCAGGAGACCTTGCAAGGCTTGGATATGATGTCACAATCTTTGAGGCGCTTCATGAAGCTGGTGGTGTACTTGTTTATGGGATTCCAGAATTTAGACTTCCGAAAGAGGAGGTTGTGGCAAAAGAAATTGCCAATGTGGAGTCTTTAGGCGTCAAAATAGAAAAGAATGTAATTATTGGCAAGTCTATCACCATTGATGAATTAATCGAGGAAGAGGGCTATGAGGCTGTATTTATTGGCTCTGGTGCAGGATTACCTAAGTTTATGGGGATTCCAGGTGAAAATGCGAACGGTGTATTTTCTGCAAATGAGTATTTGACTAGAAGCAATCTTATGAAGGCATTTAATGAGGATGCAAACACTCCAATTATGCGTGGTAAAAAGGTTGCTGTTGTAGGCGGCGGCAATGTTGCGATGGATGCGGCAAGAACAGCGCTTCGTCTGGGTGCGGAGGTTCATATTGTGTACAGGCGCAGTGAGGAGGAACTTCCTGCAAGAGTAGAAGAAGTGCATCATGCAAAAGAAGAAGGTATTATTTTTGATTTGCTCACAAATCCGACAGAGATTTTGGAAGATGAAAATAACTGGGTGAGAGGAATGAAATGCATTAAGATGGAACTTGGCGAGCCAGATGCATCGGGTCGACGCAGACCTGTTGAGATTCCTGGAAGTGAATTTGAGATGGAACTTGACACGGTAATTATGTCGCTTGGCACTTCTCCAAATCCGTTGATTTCTTCGACAACAGAAGGATTGGAGACAAATAAATGGAAGTGTATTGTCGCTGATGAGGAATTTGGCAGGACATCAAAAGAAGGTGTGTTTGCTGGCGGTGATGCGGTGACTGGCGCAGCAACTGTTATTCTTGCGATGGGTGCAGGAAAAGCGGCGGCTAAGGGTATTCATAATTATTTATCTGGAAAGTGAATAGGATATATAGAAAAGAACTGTAACGATAAATAACCTGTGCAAATTGTACAGGTTATTTTTGCAATTTGTGAAATAAGCTTTTGGCAGAATTGCAGACGTGCGAATTAGTTTTTTGAATAAAGATAGGAGGTTTCATGCATGTCAGACAGAAATGATGATGTAAAGGTCTATCAAGATAAAAAAGCAAAAGCGGAGGATTATAAGAGTTCTGCTTATACGCTTTTATTGGTGGGCGTGCTAGGAATTGTTGCGTTTATTTTGATGGAAGTAGGTGTACTTCCTTTCCAGCTTGCAGGTTCTGGCAAATATATTACTTATGGAGTAATGGGTATATTGTTCGTCGTATTTATTGTGATGGGAATTTTGTCCTTAAAGTCCTCAAAAAAGTATATGCAGGAAGCTGATGTGGAGGAGAACTTAACAGCAAAAATTAAAATATGGGCAAAAGAACATATCACTGCAGAGTCGATTAAGGAACGTGTTTGGTTCGAGGAAGGCACACCTGATGAAATGAAATATTTTAAGTATTTTGAGGGTATCAAAGCTGCTGTGACACAGGAATTTGGCAGTTTAAATGCGTCCTATCTTGATGCTTTGTGCGAGGAGCTGTATGCTGAGATTTTTGAGGAAAGTTGATGAATATAACATTTGTTACAGTTGGAAAAATTAAGGAAAAATATTTTCGGGATGCGATTGCTGAATATCAGAAAAGGCTTTCAAAATACTGTAAACTGGAAATTGTGGAGGTGGCAGACGAAAAGACTCCAGATAATGCGTCAGAAACGGAGGAGACGCAGACGAAACAAAAAGAAGCGGCGCGCATTCTAAAAGTAATCAAAGATAATGATTATTGTATTGCATTGACAATTGATGGAAAAAAGCGAGATTCTGTTCACTTGGCAGAGCATATAGAGCAACTGAGAATTAGGGGAAAGAGCAGTCTTGCGTTTGTGATTGGTGGTTCTTTGGGTTTGCATGATAGCGTGATACAACGCGCAGAGGAAACACTCAGTTTTTCGGATATGACATTTCCACATCAGTTAATGCGGGTTATTTTGATAGAACAGATTTATCGGTGTTTTCGGATTATTAATAGAGAACCATATCACAAGTGAGGGCGAAAGCACGAATATGGTTGAGTAATATATGCATAGATAGATTTCAAGGAGATAATTATATGCTAATAAAATTTTACTTAATGAAAGGAAGGATGTTATGCCAGCAATGAAGGGCTTGGAATGGACGTTTGATACAATTGCAACTACATATGAAAAATTTCGTCCTGGATATATAGATGACCTTTACAAAATGATTTTTGACTACATTGCCATCGATAAATCATCGCGTGTTGTTGAGGTAGGGATTGGGGGAGGACAAGCAACACTGCCAATTCTAAAAACAGGGTGTAGTTTAACAGCCGTGGAATATGGAGAAAATTTCTCAAAATTATGTGAAAAAAAGTTTGAGGAATATAAAAATTTTTCTGTTATAACCGAAAAATTTGAAAATGTTTCTTTGCCTAATTCTCAATATGATTTGGTTTATTCAGCGTCTGCGTTCCACTGGATTCCAGAAAGTATTGGGTATTCAAAAGTTTATGATATGTTGAAACCTGGTGGAGCTTTTGCAAGGTTTGCCAATCATCCACATCGAGATAAAGAAAATCCTATCCTTTCAGCGGAAATTGATAAGTTGTATTCTAAATATTATTGTGCCTATTATGGTAAAGAGATTAAAGCCGAAACGGAATATAGTGAAGAACAAGTTATCCATAGGGCTCAAATTGCAAAAAAATATGGTTTTGTAGATATAAAATACGCTATGTTTTATCGGACAAGAACATTTTCGGCTAAGGAGTATATAGAATTATTAGGAACATATTCGGACCATATTGCAATTGAAGAAAAAATAAGAACAGAGTTTTTTGCAAAAATAGAAGAAACAATAAACCAATATGGCGGAACGTTTACAATCTATGATACTATTGACCTGCAGCTTGCAAGAAAGCCTTAAAGTTTTGAAAGACTAAAAAATATAGTGGCTTGTTTGCATGAAATATGGTAAAATACGAGTTATACAGTCTTATTATAAGAATATATGGAATATATGGGAAGTTCGCAATGGAATTGGAAGATAGAATAAAATATGCAAAACGTGCGTTGGACGGCATTGCACTAGGGGATTGTTTTGGTCAGACTTTTTTCGTCCCTGATAAGGTTGCATACCAACGAATAAAAGATCGAGAGATTTTGAATGAACCGTGGCATTTTACAGATGATACTGTGATGGCAATCGGGATTTACCGTATTTTGGAAAAGTACGGGGAAATAAATCAGGACGAATTGGCAAAGGTTTTTGCTGAAAATTATGTGTTGGATTGGCATCGGGGATATGGAGGCACAGCGCATACTATTTTACGCAATATCGCCGAGGGAAAAACTTGGCGGGAAGCAGCGTCGGAAGTGTTTGACGGAATGGGTTCTATGGGAAATGGTGGAGCGATGCGTGTTGCACCTATAGGCGCTTATTTTGCAGATGATTTGGATAAAGTATTATATTATGCAAGGGCATCTGCGGAAGTTACACATGCACATATTGAAGGAATCGCAGGTGCAATGGCGATAGCAATAGCGTCAGCTTTGCTCTTGAACAAAAAATTAGGGTGCTATTTGGGTGAGGGAAAAGCTTTTTTACGTGATATCGCCAATACATTACCGGAAAGTGACACAAAATATAAAATATTAGCTGCGGTTTCTCTTGAAAGGGAGAGCAGTATTGATTTTGTAGTTTCTGTTCTTGGAAATGGAATGAAGTTGACTGCACAAGATACAGTCCCATTTTGTCTTTGGTGTGCAGCATATTTTTATATGTCGATAGAGGAAGCATTATGGACAGCAGTCTCCGCATTAGGAGACAGAGACACAATATGTGCCATTGTGGGGGGAATGGTTTCTCTTTTTGCAGATGAATTTCCGCAGCAATGGTCTAGTTATATGGAGCATCCAGAGGAGTCTATATTTTTTTAGTAGATGTTTTTGTCAGATATAATATGAGGAGGAGAACTGGATATGTTTTATGGAGAGAAAAAGGATGAGCAGCAGGGAAATAGTGAAATAACTTTAGAGCAGGCAAATCCGATTACCAAAAGTATTATTGCGAAATTGGGATATCCATATCAGATTTTTTCAGCGGCAGCGAGTTATCAGGAAGTGATGGATGCTTATGAGCAGGCTGTGCAGCAAGGAAAACAGAAAGGTTTCACGCCAATATTAGTTCCGTCAGATGATGTGTTAGAGGAATATTTTGGAATTTTAGAGGATGACAATTATCAATTGGAAGATATTTTAAAGATGGAACTGGAATCTGGCGAGGAGCTGCTAAAAGAATATTTTGAGGAATATTCAAAGGAGATCGAAGATATGGAGGAATTTGTTGGTGTATTTGATGACGAACCAACAGTAATTGACAGTTTTTCGGCCTTTCAGAACTTTTCCTCTGAAAAAGTGATAGAGACAGTATTGTTTAAGGTTCCAACAACGAAACCGTGGGAATTGGTGGCATATGTGCCATTTGGCGGATGGAATGATTGTCCGGCAGTACCAGAAATGATGGCAATTTGTAAATATTGGTTTGAAAAATATGGCGCAATCCCTGTAACAATCACGCATGATGTAATGGAAATGCGGCTTCCAGCACCGGTTGTAGAACAGGATTCTTTACAAGTTGCCAAAGAGCATTATGCGTTTACGCCTGACAGGGTAGGTCAGTGCACAGAAACAGGAACCTTAGCAGAGGTGGCAGCATGTATCGCCGCATCTAAAGTATGGTATTTCTGGTGGGATTAAAAAGAACTTCTTGGGTGGTAGCTTAGTCTATAGAAAGAAGAGGATAGAAAATGAAACTTGCAGAAGCATTACAAGAACGCGCGGATTTGAATCGTAATATTGAACAGTTAAAAAGTCGTCTAAACAATAATGTATTAGTGCAGGAGGGAGAAAAGACTGCGGAGGCTCCAGAACAATTAAAACAGGAGTTGGATCGTTCTATTGAGCGTTTGACGTATTTGATTGCGTGTATCAATAAAACAAATTGTGAAACAAATGTTGGTGGACAAACATTGACAGAACTGATTGCGAAAAAGGATACTCTTTCGCTAAAAATCCATGTGTACAAGGATATTGTATATGCTGGCAGTCAAACTTCTTATCGGGCAAGAAACACAGAGATAAAAATAAAGTCTGCAATTTCGGTTGTGGATTGGCAGGCAGAAATTGACAGAATGGCTAAAGAATTGCGGCTCATGGATAATAAATTGCAGGAGACGAACTGGAATACAGATTTGATAGAATAAATTTGTCAGAGTATCCAGATGGCAGAAGTGAATTTTGTTAGAGAATATTGGCACAATGCCATATTGGGTAGCAGAAACAGGGTGAATGTCACGCGACGACAGCGCAAGTCGTAACTTGGGACACACTGAAGAGCAGGTGTGGGGTTCGATTCCCCAAGAATTGTTATGCTCCAATTGTGCACAAATGTATTGTGATAGAGAATTGTTATTACCGGACATTGACTGTATCTGTGAGGGTGGGAATGGGGAAAGAGTTTTTCTGAATAGTTCTTAAGATAAGGGGGAAGTTATGTACACAGTTGTATTTATTGATACAGAGGTTAGTGTCGAATGCGATATTGTAATGGACTATGGTGCAGCTGTGGACAGAAGTACATATATTCATACAAGATCAGCCAAGGTGTTTGAGGACTTTCTAATCCAGAACAGTACTGGTAGCAAGCGATTTCTGTGCGGTCACAATATCGTTCATCATGATACGAAATATATCAAGCAGCAGATGCAGGCGGCGGGGATTACAGACGTGATTGATACCCTTTATTTGTCACCGCTGTTGTTTCCAAATAAACCCTATCATGCACTGCTCAAGGATGACAAACTGTTGACAGATTCTTTGAACAATCCCTTAAATGATTCGATAAAAGCGATGGAATTATTTTATGATGAGGTCAATGCCTTTCGCAGTCTCAATGAGATGCAAAAGGACATTTATGTATATCTGCTTGGCACAAAAAAAGAATTTCGTGGCTTTTTTTCTTATTTCAATTATTATTCGCGGGGAGATGCTTCTTCTTTAATCAAAAGTTTTTATTGTGGAAAATTGTGCAGTAACAGTGATATTGCGCATATTGCTGAATCTTATCCAGTGGAGCTTGCCTATGTGCTTTCAATGATTTCTGCAAGAGATACCACTTCTATGATACCAAACTGGGTCATCATGCAATATCCGGCAGTTTCCAATGTAATTCGTTTGTTGCGTAATACAATCTGTGCTGAAGGCTGCCTGTACTGTCGCAACAAGCTAAATATTTACAGGCGTTTAAAGCAGATTTTCGGGTATGATGATTTTCGGAAATACGACGGGGAAAATTTGCAGGAGAAGGCAGTGCAGGCGGCGGTTGACAATCGGTCCTTGCTCGCCATTTTTCCTACAGGAGGGGGAAAATCAATTACGTTTCAGCTTCCCGCACTGATAGCGGGAGAACTTTCTAAGACATTGACTGTCGTAATATCACCACTACAGTCTCTTATGAAAGATCAGATGGATAATTTAGAAAGGATTGGAATTGTGGATGCTGTGACAATCAATGGATTGCTCAGTCCGATTGAGCGGGCGGAAGCTATCGAGCGTGTTGAGAACGGGCTTGCTTCTATATTGTATATCGCACCAGAGTCTCTGCGTTCCAAAACAATTGAACGTTTGTTGATGAAACGGGTAATTGCGCGTTTTGTGATAGATGAAGCACATTGTTTTTCAGCGTGGGGGCAGGATTTTCGGGTGGATTATCTTTACATTGGTGATTTTATTCGAGAATTGCAAGAGAAAAAGCAATTGACGGAGCGGATTCCGGTTTCTTGCTTTACTGCGACGGCAAAGCAGAAAGTTATCAGTGACATCAAGAACTATTTCAAGCAAAAATTGGATTTGGATTTAGTGTTGTACACTTCGGGCGCAGGTAGGAAAAATCTACGTTATGCGGTGCTCTATAAGGAGAGTGATGAGGAGAAATACATGACGTTACGTTGGCTGATTGAACAAAAAGATTGTCCAACGATTGTGTATGTATCAAGGACAAAACGCACAACGGAGCTTGCGCAAAAATTGTGCGATGATGGAATTGCTGCGCTTGCATTTAACGGAAAAATGGATAGAGCTGAGAAACAGGCAAATCAGGACGCTTTTATTCGTGATGAAGTGCAGGTGATGGTAGCGACTTCTGCCTTTGGAATGGGGGTGGATAAACCCAATATTAGGCTAGTCATACACTATGACATATCGGACTCATTGGAGAATTATGTGCAGGAGGCAGGACGCGCAGGCAGAGATCAGAATTTACAGGCGGAATGTTATGTGTTGTTTCATGACGGGGATTTGGACAAGCATTTTATGATGCTGAACCAGACAAAGCTGAGCATCAGCGAGATTCAGCAGGTCTGGAAAGCAATTAAGGATTTGACAAAAAGCAGGTCAGTCATACAGCGTACACCACTTGAGATTGCGCGTCAGGCAGGGTGGGATGAGAATGTGGCGGATGTTGAGACACGCGTAAAGACTGCAGTGCAAGCGTTGGAGAATGCCGGTTACATCAAGCGTGGAAAAAATGTGCCACATGTCTATGCCACGAGCATTCTTGTAAAAAATATGATAGAAGCCTCAACTAAAATCGAGATGTCTTTGAAAATGAGCGAAAAAGAACGCTTGAATGCTAAGCGGATTATGAGTATGTTGATTTCAGCAAGGAGCATAGCAAATACGCAAGACGATGACGCGGAGTCCAGAGTGGATTATATTTCAGATAGGCTTGGCATAGAACGACAGGAGACGTTCAAGCTGCTTCAGATTCTGCGGGAGGAAAATATTCTCGCAAACACAATGGATTTGACAGCCTATATTTTGAAAACGGACACAGAGAATAAGTCGCTGAATGTATTAAAGAAACATGCCGCCGTGGAACAGTTTCTTGTCAGCAGGCTCAGTGGAGAAGAACAGTACATTAACCTCAAGGAGTTAAATGAAAGTGCTATCAGTAGCGGGATAAAAAATGCAACGGTGAATGCGTTCAGGACTGTGCTTTACTATTGGACAATTAGAAAATACATAAAAAAGAGCATCGAAAACACGACTGCAAGATTTATCATTATACCAGAAATTTCTTCGGAAGCGTTATGGGAACAGCGGCAACGATGCATTTGTCTGTCTAGTTTTATTGTGAAATATTTATTTGAAAAAAGCAGGGGGATAGCGTCTAGTGGGGAGCAACTGGTGGAGTTTTCCATTCTGGAATTAAAGAAGGAATATCAGAAAAGCGAAGTACAGTCGAATGAGGATAATAACATAAATAAGGATATTACAGATAAGGAAATTGAGGATGCGCTTTTGTATTTGTCCAAAATTAATGCAATGAAACTGGAGGGCGGATTTCTTGTGCTGTACAGTGGAATGCAGATTACACGGCTTGAGATGGACAACAAAATCCGGTACAAGGCAGATGACTATAAAAGTTTAAATGAATACTACAAACATAAAATACAGCAGATTCATATTGTGGGTGAGTTTGCAAACATGATGGTTAGAAATTATGATGAAGCATTACAATTTGTGAAGGAATACTTTCAGATGGACTATAAACTGTTTATCGCTAAGTACTTTAAGGGAAACCGTAAGAGTGAGATTAACAGGAATATTACACCGGATAAATACAATAAACTTTTTGCGGAGCTTTCTAACGTCCAACGGGAGATTATTGATAATGATACATCAAAGTATATCGTGGTGGCAGCAGGACCAGGGAGCGGAAAGACAAAGGTTCTTGTGCACAAGCTTGCTTCGCTAATGCTGTTGGAGGATGTGAAGCATGAGCAGCTTTTGATGGTGACGTTCTCACGGGCAGCAGCGACAGAGTTTCGCAGGCGTCTGTATGATTTGATTGGGAATGCGGCAGGATTTATTGAAATTAAGACATTTCATTCTTATTGTTTTGACCTGATTGGACGAATGGGAAATCTTGAGGATGCTAAGACAGTTGTGCAGGATGCAGCACGGATGATTCAGAATGGAGACGTGGAAATCGGGCGGATTACAAAGACGGTGCTTGTGATTGATGAGGCGCAGGATATGGATGAGAACGAATACAAGATGGTCTGTGCCTTAATGGAGCGAAATGATGATCTGCGCGTGATTGCAGTAGGAGATGACGACCAGAATATCTATGAGTTTCGTGGGTCGAGTTCCCGCTATTTTGAGGAATTTCTGGCGCAGGAAAATGCGAAAAAATATGAGCTGCTGGACAATTACAGAAGTGCCGGAAATATTGTGGCGTTTGCCAACCAGTTTGTGCAGCAGATCACACACAGGATGAAAAGTACTCCCATTTTCGCTGTAAAAGATGGGGATGCAGGTGAAGTGGAGCTGGTGCAATGTCTAAGCAAAAATCTTGAGGAACCTGTGACAGAAAAGGCAGTCAAGGTGCGAGATAGAGGAAGTGTATGTATTCTTACAAACACGAATGATGAGGCGCTGCGTGTCGTTGGACTTTTAAAGAAAAAGGGGGTTCGGGCAAAGCTGATTCAGTCCAATGACGGATTCGATTTATATAATATGATTGAGCTGCGTTTTTTTATGAAAAAAATCACAAAAGAATTGGCAGCGCCTGTGATCCCGCAAGAGTTGTGGGATGCGGCAAAGGACAGAATGGTATCGGTCTATAAGGACAGTAGCAATCTTGCGCTGTGCCTTACCATTTTGGAAGCGTTTGCGTTGGAAAACAAACGGAAGTACCGCTCAGATTTTGAGATGTTTTTGCATGAATCCAATATCGAGGATTTTTTTATAAATGATAATCGTGATATAGTTGTCTCTACGATGCACAAGTCAAAGGGCAAGGAGTTCGACGAGGTGCTCATGATGCTTGACCATGTTTCCTTTGATACAGACGAGCGTAAACGGCTATTATATGTGGGAATGACAAGGGCGAAGAAAGACTTGTATCTTTTTTATAATAACAAGGATTTTGACCGCTTTATCACAAGTAATGTAAGGACACGAGTGGACAGTAGCTTATATGGACGCCCTAAAGAAATTTTGATGCAGCTTTCGCACAAGGATGTTCATTTAGGCTTTTTTAAGGATAAGAAAGATTTTATCCAGAGAATTATCTGTGGGACGAAGCTTTTAACAAATGCGTCTGGGCTTTTTGTAGCGCAGAACGGCAAAACAATACAGGTAGTGCGTTTTTCTAAAAAGTTCTTGGAGGAAATTGACAAGAATCAAAGGCAGGGATATGTGATGGAGAGTGCTAGTGTGCGTTTTGTCGTAGGATGGACAGACATGACAGACAGGCAAGAATATCCTATCATATTGCCGGATGTCTATTTTGTCAATAAACAGCCAGACAAATTCTTATAACACATAAGCAAAGTGGTAGCGCTCTTTTTTTCATTGTGCGATAAGTTTTTTTGAAGAATATGAGAATAAGGAATTAATATGAGTCTATAGTATATAAGGAGTTTTATGGTACATAAAATAGAGTGGAAAGATAGAAAAAGTGTAATATCCTGCTATCTGCCAGAGGATACTGCACCAGATAAAAATGCAGTGGCAGAATTACATCAAATGACAGCGTTGGAGGAGACGCTGGAACAGTTGGCAGCAGTGCCAGGTTATTTTCAGGGAGATGCGCCGCGGATTGAGAAGATAATATTGACGCCGGATTTTCACAAGGGGGCAGGGATTCCAATAGGAACCGTAATGATGACAAAGGGTTTTGTGGTTCCGCAGGCGATGGGGAATGACATTAACTGCGGTATGCGGTTTTACACGACGGATTTATCGGAAGAAAAAATTCAGCAAAGGCTACCAGAATTGATTAAGAAGATTCGTCATATCTTTTTTGAGGGTGGCAGGCAGATTCCAATGACGGGAAGACAGCGGGAAGCGCTGTTTCGATATGGTCTTGAGGGATTATTGGAGACATATCAGGACAGCGGCGAGAGCGGATTATGGCGGTATTATCAGCCAAAGATTCAAGAAAAATGGTTGGATCGCACCGTGTTTCGAGGGAGTCTCAATGCGACAGAGACAGAAGGTTTGGAGGATTTTATTGGCGATTATAATCAGTTGACGTATGATGATCAAATTGGGACAATTGGCGGTGGAAATCATTTTTTGGAGGTGCAGCGGGTTGCGGAAATTTATGATGGTCAGACTGCAAATGCATGGCATTTGAAAAAAGGCGCTGTGGTGATAATGCTGCATACAGGTTCTTTGACAATCGGGCATCATAGTGGTCTGTTAAACCGCAAGATTTGTCAGGAGATTTATCCTGTTGGACTTGCACAGCCAGAAAATAAAATTTATCCAATACCGGAATCTTGCACAATACAGAACGCATGGAATCGTTTTTGGTCAGTTTTTAAAAATGCTGCTAATTTTGGTTTTGCCAATCGTTTGTTTCTCGGGTTTATGATTCAGGAGGTTTTTACGCAGGTTTTGGGCGCATGTAATATGGAACTGCTTTATGATGCGCCACACAATTATATCTGGAAAAAGCGGATAGATGATAAAGAATATTTTATCCATCGAAAAGGAGCCTGCTGCGCTAGTGGCTGTGAAGAAATGGAGGAGACAGAATTTGCCTATTATGGGGAGCCTGTGATGATTCCAGGGTCTATGGGCAGTTCTAGTTATCTGCTTCGCGGGCTGGGAAATCCTGATGCGCTTTGGAGTGCAAGTCATGGTGCGGGACGACAAAAATCCCGTGGAGATGCAATCAAGGGAAATGATGCGGCATTTCGTCAATTTGTGGAGCATTTTCATGTGATTACACCTATTGATCCAAATCGCACAGACTTGAAGGGCAGGGCAGATATTTTGAAGAAATGGGAAGAATCTATTCGGGCAGAGGCGCCGTATGCTTATAAAGATATTCATGAAGTAATTGCAGTACATACGGCGCATAATATAGCGCAATCGGTTGCGCGAATGGAACCGATATTTACAGTGAAGGCTTAGGAACTGTTTAGGGTACGAAAGAAATCCAGATTGGCAGTAAACGTATTGTAGAGGTCGTTGTATAAAAATTTTGGTCTTGTAGAATTTTTAAGGAGACTTGCAGATGGATAAACGGGAATATGTGGAAGAATTGTATGCTGAGCTTGAACAGAGGACAAATGCAGGTGAGATGGGGGATGCATGGGGAGATGATCTGCTATTAGAATTTTATGATTTTTTGGTGAGTGAGCTTTATCCTGTGCAGAGTGAGGAACCGGAATGGGTATTTATATTTTTGCAGCTCTATAACTGGCAGTTTCAGTCTTATCATGAGGGAATAAGTACATTTTATACAAATCTATATGAGGTAGATACAGATAATGGCATTAGAAGGATGTCAAGCTGTCTGCATCGGCATGGATATATGGAGCTTGCAAAATGGTATGACTATGGAATCTTTGATTATAACCTTTATTCAGATTTTGATTACCCAGCCGAACATGGGCTGAGAATGGAAGAGATTGACGAGTGGATTCAGGAAAATGTAGATACAATATGGCAGATTTATGTGGAACTGTTGCTGGGACATAAGAAGGAATTACTAGAAGCAGCGGCAAATTGGGAACCTAATTGCGAGACAGAGGCAGAAGAGCAAAAGGATAAAGAAGATGCTCCAGCGCCAGAAGTCCAAAAGAAAAAGGAATTTACGTTCCAAGCTTTTATTAATCTTAAAACAAGCGGAAAAACTACAGATGGAGCGATACCGTGGTTTGGCGGAGATATCTCATGTCTGACAGCTTCACATATTGATGATAAAATGGTGTCGCAGATGGCTGCGGCAAAAGAAATAAGGCGGATACAGACAACGGAAGCGTTTTCCAAAGAAGCGCTGCGACTTCTGGATGAAAAGTTATTTTCTGCCAGAGAGGATATCTTATTTCGCATTTATGCTCTGAAAAATGGCGATTTGCAGCATTTTGCAGAGATGGTACATATACGAAAAATTGGTCTGGACAGCATGGAGGATATCAAACATGCTGAGATGGTCTCTCAGTTTCCATATTTGACAGAGCTGGCTATGAACCTGTCAAAACGGGTTGATTTTCGCTTTGTGAACAAGTTGTCGCAGAAACTTGTAAAACTGTTTCTCTATGTAGATTTTTCACTGGATAATGTTACTTTTGGAGATAATAGAGGGACTTTTAATGAGGCAAATTTACAGAACGATATTCTTAATGAAAATATGCCATTATATGAAATGGAATGGCTGTTAAGATTTCCAAAACTCGAAAACTTTTATATTGGAAGTCCTATGCGGCATATAGAATTTTTAATACGAAAAGATTCTGTTAGAGAGCTTATTTTGTATGAGATTCCCTGTCCGTCTCCAAAAATACTGCGTATGTTAAATGTGCAGAGTGTCATTGTGCATCAGGAACATGCGCAAGGATTAGAACGATTAGGGCAGATTGAATCAATTCAGGAAATGCAACTGGTGAGAATTGCGAATATAGAAAATCTAAATTTTTTGAAAACGCTGCCAGCTTTAAAGAAGCTTACGCTGCGCAGTCTGCCAGCGTTGACTACGCTGCCATATTTTCCAGAAGGACAGAAATTGCAGGAACTTACTATTTATGATTGTGATAAGCTTTTGGATAGTTCTGTGGCATGTGAAAAAATTTTTATAAGGAAATATTTTTAAATTAGGAGGTTTATACTATGTATGAATTTAAAGAGGAGTTTTTGACAGGCATTGACCAGATTGATGCGGAACACAGGCGATTATTTGAGATTGCAGACGAATTGTATACCTTAAAGTGCGAGGAATTTATGCCTGATAAGTATGACAATATCAGACATATCTTAGAGGAGCTGCGGGAATATACACTGACGCATTTTGAGCATGAGGAAGCTTATATGGAGTCGATTAATTATGAGAGATTACCAGAACAGAAGCGTCAACATGAAGCTTTGGAGGAGACCATCAATGATTGGGACATGGATGCGATTGACGAGAATCAAGATGAGACAATTGAGGAAATCTTGCGTCTTGTGACCAATTGGCTTGTAAATCATATTTTGCATGAGGATAAGCTGATTGGCAGAAAGGACTGAAAAAAGCCAGACAGCAAGGGAATAGTAATGGAATAAAAGACATAGAATGAAGTATAGAAAACCTATACTTCATTTTTGGGTGTTGATATGAATAGACATGATATATTTAAACAGGATATCATGAGTGCAGGAGAGCGTTTTGCAGATGCTTTTTCTCTGCCGAAGGATATGGTGGTAAATGCCACACTGTTGCATATGGTAGGAGCGTCGGAGCTTTTTGTAGAAAATTTTAAGGGTATTATTTCCTACACTTGTCATGAAGTTTTAATTAAAGGAAATCATATGAAATATTGTGTCTGTGGAGATTGTCTTACAATCGAACATTACTCGAATGAGGACATGAAGATATCAGGACAGATTAAGGAGGTAAAGGTGATAAGGGAAGCTTGAGGTGGGACTCTTGCAGAATAGATGGATACGCTTTGTCAGAGGATTTCTGGTTATCAGGATTAACGGGGATTACATGGAACGGTTCTTCAACATGTGTAGAATGCATGAGATTGACTTGTGGGAGATAAAGAAAGAACAGAATGTCTGCATGTGTGAGGCATATGCCACGGATTTTTTGAAAATGCCACCTCTGTTAAAAAAGACAGGCACAAAAGCGCACGTAGTCAAAAAGAAGGGACTGCCGTTTTACTTTCCTTTTATTAAAAAAAGGATTATTTTTTTTGCGGGTGTTCTATTATGCTTAATTATGTTGAATTATGTGACAAAATATGTCTGGGCAATTGAGTATGTTGGCAATCTGCAGGTAAGTAATGATGAACTGTCAGATTTTTTGGAACAAGAATCGATTCATTATGGAATGAAAAAGAGCAGTATTAATTGTGAGGAGAAGGAAAAAAAGCTGCGGGAGACATTTCAGAATATCACATGGACCTCGATTTATTTTGAAGGGACAAAACTTTATATAGAAATCAAGGAAAATGAGAAGTCGGAGCCAATACAGTTTGAGACAAAAGGTACAGATATTGTGGCCAATGAAGCGGGGACAATTACTTCGATTGTCACCAGAAATGGGGTCCCGCGCGTGAAAGCGGGGGACACAGTTGAAAAAGGTCAAGTGCTTGTGTCGGGTGGCGTGCCAGTCTATGATGAGAGTCAGAGTGTAATCGATTATCAAATTTATGACGCGGATGCGGATATTTTTATTAGGACACCGATTGAGTACAAAAGTTCGATTAACAGTGGTTATCCAGTTATGATCTATACAGGTAATCGGGCGAATACTGGTTTTGCCCAGATTGGCAAGTATTATATTGATGGGTTAACGCTGTGGGACTTTATTGGAAAATATTTATCGCCGAAAAAAAACGAAACATTATATGAGACGGTCACAGAAAAACATCAGGTGGTTTTGTTGGATAATATTTATCTTCCGGTTTATTATGGTAAAATAGACAGAAAAGAGTATTATATAAAATATTTTACATATACAGATGAGGAGATGCAAAGTAAATTATCTGAAAATTTTGAAAAATTTATTTTAGGTTTGCAGGAAAAAGGGGTACAAATTGTTGAAAAAGATGTTAAAATGGAAAGGAATAGTATTGGGATGGAATTAAATGGAAGTTTGCTGGTTGTAAAACAGACAGGGGAGGCAGTGGAGATATCAGGAAACACCATTCAGCAAGATGAGACAAAGGAGTAGGATTACTGTGGCAGAATTTCGGATTGGAATGCAGATTGAGGCGGAACATATGCAGAATCTTTTCGGCAATCAGGATGCATATATAAAACAGATTGAAGAAGATTTAAATGTGGTTATAACAGACCGCAATGGAGAGGTCCGAATCAGCGGGGAACAGGCGGCAGTCAACAAGGCTGCAAAGCTGGTGCGCGAGTTGGTGGAACTCTCCAAACGGGGAAATAGAATACAGGAGCAGAACGTGTCCTATGCGTTGGAGCTGTCGCATGAAGGTGATGAGGACGCGCTTCTTGAGATGGATTCGGAGTGCATTTGTCACACGATATCTGGGAAGCCTATCAAGCCAAAAACGTTGGGACAGAAAAAGTATATTGATGCCATTAAGGATAAAATGATTGTGTTTGGTCTAGGACCAGCGGGCACAGGCAAGACTTATCTGGCAATGGCGATGGCAATCACGGCGTTTAAGAATCATGAGGTGGAGCGTATTATATTGACACGTCCTGCGATAGAGGCAGGGGAAAAACTTGGTTTTTTGCCTGGGGATTTACAGAGTAAGGTAGATCCCTATCTAAGACCCTTATATGATGCACTTTATCAAATTATGGGATCGGACAGTTTTCAGAAAAATATGGAAAAGGGATTGATTGAGGTTGCGCCGCTTGCTTACATGCGTGGGCGGACATTGGACAATGCCTATATTATATTAGACGAGGCACAAAATACGACACCTGCGCAGATGAAGATGTTTTTGACGCGTATTGGATTTGGATCGAAAGTTATCGTGACTGGTGATGCCTCACAGAAAGATTTAGCAGTCGGTGCGCAGTCAGGTTTAGATGTGGCGGAGAAAGTGCTTGCAAAAATTAGCGATATTGCTTTTATTAGAATGACAAGCCGTGATGTGGTGCGACACCCTCTTGTGCAGAAGATTGTTAAGGCATATGAGGATTATGAGAGCAGAATTGGCAGCAGTCAAAACAAAGTTGCTCACAAGGAGGACATGCGTATTAGAAGGGGTGGAAAACCGTTTCGGAAATAAGGAATGATACAGGAGAAAAAATAAATTATGACTTTTTACGTAGAGAGTGAGACAGACAAAACACTTCCTTTTGATGTGGAGGAAGTGGCAAGTAAGGTGATTGTGGAGGCACTTGATTCAGAGAATTGCCCCTATGAGGTGTCGGTTAATGTGCTTCTTACAGATAATGAGGGGATTCATGCAATGAATCATCAGTATCGGGGAATTGACCGCCCGACAGATGTGTTGTCTTTTCCAAATGTGGACTATAGCAGTCCTGCTGATTTTACAGGGATTGAGGATACAATAGAGGATTATTTTGACCCTGAGAACGGTGAATTATGCCTTGGTGATATTGTGATTTCCATTGAGAAGGTGTATGAGCAGGCCGAGGAATATGGACACTCTCCTCTAAGAGAATATGCGTTTCTAATTGCACACAGTATGCTTCATCTGTTAGGATATGACCATATGGAGTCAGCGGAAGCAGCATTGATGGAACAGAAGCAGGAGGAGATTCTAAACAGACTGGGAATAACGAGAACCGATCAGTTTGACCTGAGGAGAACAGTTAAATGAAGAAAAAGAAGTCTAATTTTATCGTTCAGGGTGGTATCCTTGCGATGGCGGGGATTCTCTCCAGAATCATTGGGATAGCAAGACGCTTCCCTATGCAGCATATTATAGGGGACAAGGGGAATGGATACTATTCTGTGGCGTATGAGATTTATTCGATTATGTTGATTATATCTTGCTATAGCCTGCCGCTTGCGGTGTCAAAGGTGGTGTCCTCCAAGATGAGCAAACGGCAGTACAAAAGTGCGGAGAGAGCCTTCCAGTGCGCCATGTTCTTTGCTGTTTCAGCAGGTGGAATTACGTTTTTAATCTGTGAGTTTCTGGGAGATTTTTTTGCGGCAGATGTGATGGAAGAGCCAATGAGTGCACTGGCGCTAAAGATACTTGGACCAGCATTGCTGTTGGTATCTGTGATGGGTGTGTTTCGAGGCTATTTTCAAGGCTTAGGGACAATGATGCCAACGGCAGTTTCGCAGATACTGGAACAGATTTTTGTGCTGATTGGGAGTATTGCCGGCGCTTCTGTGCTCTATCATTATGGAGATAAAGTTGGCGCGCTGCTGCACAACCAAGATTATGCCCCAGCTTATGGTGCGGCGGGAGCCTCTATTGGTCCTGTAATTGGGGCGGTAATTGGATTGATGTTTCTCGTCTTTGTATATGCGGCGTATAGAAAAGGCGCAAAAAAACGCGGGCGTGATGGAAGCGGGAAGGTGGATAGTTATCCACAGATTCTAAGTATGATTCTATTGACAATTTTTCCAGTGCTTCTAAGCACTACTGTCTATAACATCAGCGGCGTAATCGATATTAAAATCTTTGGAAGTGTGATGATAGAGAAGGGTTTTGGAGATGTTAGAACAGATATTTGGGGAGTATATTCTGGTAAATATAAATTGCTGGTAAATGTTCCAATTGCCCTCGCCAATGCAATGTGTTCCTCCATTGTGCCAATGCTGACGCAGTTGATGGTGCGGGAAGAATACGGGCGTGCCAAGGAAAAAATTGGACAGGCGATGCGTTTTACAATGATTGTTGCCATTCCAAGTGCAGTAGGGCTTTCTGTGCTCGCCAGACCGATTGTTTCCATGTTGTTTAAGGGAGAAGTGGACATGGCAGTTAGTATGTTGCATATTGGCTCTGTGTCAGTTATCTTTTATACAATGTCTACACTGACAAACGGTGTGCTTCAAGGGATTAACAAAATGAAAATTCCTGTCCGCAATGCAGCAATTTCGCTTGTCATTCATATTGTGATTCTGTATGCAATGCTTCAGATGGATATGGGAATCAATGCAGTAGTGTATGCGTACATTTTGTTTGCAGTGGTGGTTTCTGTGTTAAACGCAATTGCAATCCGCAAATATTTGCGCTATAAGCAGGAGCTGGTGCGCACTTTTATCATTCCGGCGATTGCGTCCGCAGCGATGGGAATTGTGATTGCGCTGTTGAATCTATTGCTTGCGAAATCGGTGGGAAATGTGGTGACTGTGATTGTCGGTATCGCAGTTGGTGTGATAGTGTATTTTGTGATATTAATACTGTTAAAAGGTATTAATGAGCGCGACTTGAGAAGTATGCCAGGGGGCAGGACAATTTTAACGATTGCAAAGAAATTACGCTTGATGTAATTCTATGAATAAAAAGTAAAAATAAGCTGATACTATATCAAAGACGCCAAAGTGTTCAAGTTTCACGAGGAGGCTGATGATGGAAAAGAGATATAAGATTGGCTTATTTTTTGTATTATTATTGATTTCAGTGTTAGTGGTCATTTTGTTGTATAAAAGGAATAGTATGGATAGGCTGTCAGAGAAGAATAACCTTGCAGAACAGCAGCGCTTGAATATTGATGAGTTGTCACAGATAGATCCGCAGGTGTCCAGAACAGCAGAGGAGCTTTATCAGGTGCAAAAAATGAATGTTCAGACGACTTCCGATACTGTTTGTATTTATGAAAATATTGATAAAAAAGACGGTTCCGTTTCTATGGAAGAAGAAAAGATTCCGGTAAAATATATTGGCTTAAATCGTGAGGAACTTGAAAAAATGCTTGCAGCGGACAGTCTGGCGCCTACGCTTGAGGAGAAACAGAAAGGTTTTAAATCCCAACATTTAGAGCTTTTCTCAGCGGACAAGATTAAAGTGTTGCGCATATATGACACAGCGCAGGGAGAATCTGGATTCTATATAATGGAAGTGGATGGTGAAGTGTGCGTGTTTGAATATGATAAGAAAACACTTTATTTCAAGACAGGACTGCATCCAGAAAATCTTCCGGTGGAGGTTCGCCTTGAACTGCAAGAGGGCAAGTTTATGGATAATGAATTACAAGTGTATCATTTTATTGAATCGTATAGTAGTTAGGAACTATGAATAAATAACCTTGTTTAGGAGTTATTTTTGAATTTTTATCTTTAGAATGGAGGATTTATGGCAAATAGGGTTGTTGTGGTAGGCGGCGGGGCAAGCGGTCTTGCCGCAGCAATTGCTGCGGCGGAGAATGGTGCTGCGGTCACAGTACTTGAACATAAGGACAGAGTGGGAAAAAAGATACTGATGACAGGAAATGGCAGGTGTAATCTTACAAATATGAAAGATGTACATGGTAAGTATTACAGTAGTGACACAACATCTTTGCAACAGATTTATGACACACTTATTAGATTTGATGCGGTTCGGACAAGGGAATTTTTTCTGCGACTTGGACTATATACCAAAGAAAAAAAGGATGGCGGTGTATATCCGGTGTCAGAACAAGCATCCGTTGTGTTGGATGTATTGCGGAGTGCATGTGATCGACTTGGTGTGGCAATACGAACGGATTGTAATGTGATTTCCATCAGACCAGGAAAAAAGGGTGGAATGGTTTGTGCAATACAGTATGAACATAATACGCAGGAGTCATTAAAAAAGAAGAAATTGTCTACAAAAAATTCTGAACATATTTCTAGTGGCAAAGAAGAACAAATTTTTTGTGATAAATTGATTTTGGCAACTGGCGGAAAAGCGGCTTCTGTCTCTGGATCAGATGGTTCTGGGTATATGCTTGCAAAGTATTTGGGGCATCACATTGTAGAGCCACTTCCGGCATTAGTGCAATTAAAGTGCAAGGAAACTTTTTTCAAAGCGCTCTCAGGGGTTCGGGCACAAGCAGAGATTCGACTGCTGATTGATGGTGTGGAAACTGCCACCGAGGAAGGGGAGCTGCAATTGACAGATTATGGTATATCGGGGATTCCCGTTTTTCAGTTCAGCAGGCTGGCGTCGAGGGCACTTTATGACGGAAAACATTGTGAGGCGTCAATAGATTTTATTTCTTATATTTTTGGTGAAAATGAAAAAGACGATAATTGCAAGGCATTGGAAAAGAACGCTATGGAACACTTTTCTCATAAGACTGTTGAAGCGTTTCTGTCAGGGTTGGTACATAAAAAGATTGCTGGAGTTGTCTGCAAGCAAAATGGGGTTACATCAGGCATGACAGTGCATCAGGCAGGGGCAGAACGCGTTTGGAATTGTATTAAAATGCTTTTAGATTTCAGGGTGCAGATTATAGCGCCTAATTCGTTTGAGAATGCACAGGTCTGTTGTGGTGGAGTGCCCTTAAAAGAGGTTGATAAAAATTTTGCATCATTAAAATGTGATGGGATTTATATTGTTGGTGAGTTGCTGGATTGCGATGGGATCTGCGGTGGTTATAATTTGCAGTGGGCATGGGCAACTGGGATAATCGCCGGAATAGATGCGGCGCGGTGTAATGTTATAGCGGTTGAGAAAAGATAGGACAAGAGAAAAATGAAAACTATTGAGAATGAAAGTTCGCTTAAACTCCAGTTTAAAATTGCTTTAAATACAAACTTAAATAAAGAAAAAATAATGGATGGACCTGCGTTGTCGGATATCGTTGACAGCGGCGCAGTTCTCACCAAAAAAGCTGCAAAAATATTGGGCGTCAAGGAGACAGACATCTCAGAACTTTGTATTTTAAAACATTCTATAGACGCCAGAAAGAAGCCACAACTTTTTCAGGTTTATACAGTCAGCATAACTTTATGCAGTAAAAAGCTGGAAGAAAAAGTAATAAGGCGCTGCAAAGACAAATCGCTTGCTCCTTATGTGCAAAATCCATATATTTTTCCGCCAACAGGCAAGACAAAGTTATCCTTTCGCCCTGTGGTGATTGGCACAGGTCCAGCGGGACTTTTTTGTGGATATATGCTTGCAAAGCACGGCTATCAGCCTATTTTGCTAGAGCGTGGTTTTGATGTGGACACCCGCACAAAAGATGTGGAAGCGTATTGGAATGGGGGCAGCTTAAATCCTGAATCCAATGTGCAGTTTGGCGAGGGCGGTGCAGGAACTTTTTCTGATGGAAAGCTTAACACATTAGTGAAGGATAAACAGGGGAGAAACCAAGAAGTATTGCGTATTTTTGTGCAGTTTGGTGCGCCGGAGCACATTTTATATGAAAGCAAACCACATATTGGAACGGATGTTTTAAAACAGGTTGTCATCAATCTGCGCAACGCGATTATAGAATATGGCGGTGAAGTTCGATTTGGATCAAAGGTGACAGGATTTCAGGTAAAAGAGAGTGCTTTGTGTGCTGTTGAGGTCAATCATAGTGAGTGGATTCAGACAACTCAGGCGGTGTTAGCGATTGGACACAGCGCTAGAGATACATTTACATATCTCAATGAAATTCATGTGCCTATGGAAGCAAAATCTTTTGCGGTCGGAATGCGGGTGGAACACCCACAATGCATTATCAATGAAAGTATGTATGGCAAAGAACAAGGCAGTCAATTGCCAGCAGCACCATACAAACTGACAGCGCAGACAAGTACAGGGCGTGGTGTTTATTCCTTTTGCATGTGTCCAGGCGGTTTTGTAGTGAATGCGTCGAGTGAACCAGAGCAGATTGCGGTGAATGGTATGAGTTATGCGGCGCGCGATGGCAGACATGCGAACAGTGCTGTTATTGTGCAGGTCACACCAAAGGACTTTGGAGCAGAGGGACCGCTTGCAGGGATTGCTTTTCAGAGACAACTTGAAAAAAAAGCTTATTTGCTTGGAAGTGGCAAGGTTCCAGTGCAGTACTATGAAGATTATGTAAAGAATGTGTCGTCCGAAAATAGAGAGAATTGCGAGAAGCCATGTATGAAAGGTGCATATCAATTGACAAATTTGAGAGGACTATTACTGCCTGACTGTGAAGCGGCATTTTTGGAGGGAATGGAACAGTTTGACAAGACGATACCAGGATTTGCTGGGAAAGAGGCAATTTTGTCTGGAATTGAAAGTCGGACTTCCTCACCAGTGCGAATACACAGAGATGAGACGCTGCAAAGTCCTGCCATAAAGGGTTTGTATCCATGCGGAGAGGGAGCTGGATATGCCGGCGGCATCACTTCCGCAGCGATGGACGGCATCCTAATTGCAGAAAAAATCGCACAGAGGTTCTGCCCGTTTCTTTAAAAAACGCTGGACTTATGTAAGGAATGGACTTAAAATAAAAAGATAAAATGGAGGCGAAAGACAGTGGAGGATTTACGTGCAAAATTAAAAGATAAGAAACGAGTGGTTGTAAAGATTGGTTCTTCCTCTTTGCAGCACCCAGAGACAGGAGACCTTGACTATATTAAGATGGATATTTTGGTGCGTGAGCTATGCAATATTAGAAATCAAGGAAAGGATGTTATCCTTGTGACCTCAGGCGCGATTGGGTGTGGCAGGAAAGCACTACATATGAAACCACCGCTTACAATTGCGCAAAAGCAAGCGTGCGCGGCGATTGGACAAGCAAGGCTTATGACAACTTATCAGCGTATTTTTTCAGAGTACAGTCATCAGGCAGCACAAATTTTGCTCACGAAAAATACAATTGAGGCGGATTTGAACCGACGGAACGCACAAAATACTTTTCATGAATTGCTTGCTATGGAAGTGATACCCATTGTAAATGAGAATGATACAATCTCGACATTTGAGGTGGAGGATGTGATAGGAGATAATGATACGCTCTCGGCGATTGTCACAGCGTTGACAGGAGCGGATTTATTGATTTTGCTGTCGGATATTAATGGGTTGTATACAGATGACCCAAGGCAGAATCCAGATGCACAGTTTATTGCGCAGGTGGACCACATTACGGACAAGCTACTTCAGATGGGGAAATCTTCGACCGGCAGCAGTGTTGGAACTGGCGGCATGGAGACAAAACTCAATGCCGCGCGGATTGCGACCTGTTCTGGCGCCGATATGGTGATTGCAAATGGCGGTGATGTGCGTGTGATTCACCGCATTATGGAAGGTAGAAATTACGGGACAATATTTCGGGCAAATAAAGATGAAAAGTTTAACTTTACTGATTTTATTGATAATTTACATCGATAATAGCCTTTTGGAGTCTTTTCATACTTGATATTGCAAGAGGCTATGCAAACGATAAGGAGGAAATATTATTGTCGGATAAATCAACACAAATAAAGCAAGAAATAAAGGATACAATACATAAAGTAAAAAAGACAAGCGTGCGCAGCATTGTCACTGGGCGGATTGTTTCCATACTGCCTGTGGTGTTATTGCAAGGTCTGATCATCTATGCGCTTGCAAAGTGGCTTGTACCATTTGCCACGCTATTTTACAGTGTTTTGTCTGTTTTGTCTGCGTTGTTTGTCCTGTTTCTTATCTCTAAGCGAGATGAGGGTGCCTATAAAATGCTGTGGTTGTTGGTGATGTTTGTGGCGCCGCTGCCAGGAGCACTAATGTATTTGCTCTATGGCAACAAGCGAACTGGTAAGGCGCTAGAACAAAGATTGAAGGCAGTCAAAGGCAGCCTTCCTATCAAACTAATGGATGACACAGAAGTTCAGGAACAGCTAAATCGGGAGGATAAGCGCATTGCGGAGACGTTCGCCTATGTTAAGAAGATTACAGGTTTTCCTGTGTTGAGAAATGATACAGCGCAGTATTATCCGATAGGAGAACTGCTGTTTGAGCAGATGCTTTCCGCTTTAAAAGAAGCGAGACGCTATGTGTTTATTGAATATTTTATTGTGCAGGAAGGTGTTTTGTGGCAGGCAATGGTTGACGTTATGGAGCAGAAAGTACAGGAGGGCGTGGATATCCGCGTGTTGTATGACGATATTGGAAGTATTGGTACTTTTTCTCACAGAAACAGGTTATCACTCTTAAAAAAGGGCATTAAATGTGAGAAGTTTAATCCAATGATTGTGCTGAGTGGGGCGCTCAATAATAGAGATCATCGTAAAATTATGGTGGTGGATGGCGTTGTGGCATTTAGCGGCGGTATCAATCTGGCAGATGAGTATATCAATGAGGAGCATCCTTTTGGACACTGGAAAGATATTGGCTTTCGGATTACAGGAGATGCGATTAGAAGTTACGCTTATATGTTTATTGAGTTTTGGAATGCATCTTCTTTTGACAAGATTACGAAAGAACTGATTGGTGATGATTATGTTCCTGTGCAGGTGCAAAAGGAGCATAATTTTGATGGTTATGTGCAGCCATATTATGATTCTCCTAACAGAGAGGAAGCGGCGAGTAATAATCTTTTTATAGATTTGCTTGGTCAATCAAAGGACTATGCATGGTTTTATACGCCTTATTTATTGTTGGGGGACGGTTTGCGTGATGCGTTTGTACGGGCTGCAAAGCGTGGTGTGGACGTTCGCATTATCATGCCTGGAATCCCTGATAAAAAAATTGTATATCGCATGTCAAGAAGTTATTATCGCGATTTGTTGGAGGCAGGCGTCAGAATTTTTGAGTACACGCCAGGATTTGTACACGCAAAGGCATCTCTTGTCGATAACTGCATTGGTTCTGTCGGAACAGTCAATCTTGATTACAGGAGTCTGTATCTGCATTATGAATGCAACGCATTGTTTTATAAGGCATCCATTCTTGCTGATTTGAAAAAAGATTTGGAAGCATCGATGGAAGTTAGCAGGGAGCGCACACTGTCAGATGAAAATAATGGGCTGATACACGGCATTGTTGATGGTATGCTGCGTATTTTTGCGCCGTTAGTATAGTTTTTGATAATAGGAATAATAGGATATAGAAGGGAATGATAAAAATATGTATTTAGGAAACCATTTGTCCTCAGCCAGCGGTTATGAGATTATGGGGCAGGAAGAATTGAAACTTGGCGGGAATACCTTTGCTTTTTTTACAAGAAATCCAAGAGGCGGGGCTGTAAGGGAACATAATCCAGAGGATGCAGCGAGATTATGTACGTTTATGGAAAAACATCATTTTGGTAAATTGGTTGCACATGCGCCCTATACTTTGAATGTATGTTCGGATAAAGAAAAGGTTAGAAATTTCTCGCGGGATGCAATGGCGGAGGATTTGCGGCGCATGGAATATCTACCAGGAAACTATTATAATTTTCACCCTGGTTCCCATGTAGGGCAGGGGACTGAAGCGGCAATTCCAATGATTGCAGATGCGATCAATTATGCTGTAAAACCGGAGTACACTACAATTGTTTTGTTGGAAACGATGGCGGGTAAAGGTTCTGAGATTGGCGGAACATTTGAGGAGTTGCGAGCGATTCTTGATTTGGTGGAACACCAAGAAAGAGTTGGCGTGTGTTTTGACACCTGTCATGTGTGGGATGGAGGATATGATATTGTTGGCAATCTGGATGGCGTATTGAAGGAATTTGATAATATCATAGGCATTGACCGGCTGAAAGCAGTGCACTTTAATGACAGCATGAATGCATGTGGCTCTCACAAAGACCGTCATCAAAAAATTGGTCAGGGAGAAATTGGTATGGAGGCGCTAAAGGCAGTGGCAAAACACCCATTGCTTAAAGACAAACCGTTTATTTTGGAAACGCCAAATGATGACGCAGGGTATATCAAAGAGATTGCCATGATAAGGAGTTGGTAATTATTTTTTAATCTTTTTGTTGCAAAGGATATATAGTGGGGTTAATATGAATATAGAGGAAAAAATAAAACGAATTAATGAACTGTATCACAAATCACAGGCGGAAGGTCTTACTGAGGATGAAAAGGCAGAGCAAGCGGCATTGCGCGCGGAGTATGTGGCAAATATACGCGCTAATCTAAGAGGACAACTGGACAATATTTCCATAAAGGAACAGGATGGAAGTATTAAAAATCTCGGTGAAATGAGAGCAAAAAGAATGAAAGAATGCACGACAGAATAGAGACTCCGAGAGTTTATAGAAAATATTATGGAGTGGCAAAATGGAAACCAAAGCAGAGATAAGGAAACGAATACTTGAAGTCCGAAAAGGATTGACTGATGAGGAGGCTGCGACAAAGAGCGAGGCGATTGTGCAAAAGGTAATTAAGACGCCAGAGTACAAGGAGGCTGACAATATATTGCTGTATGCGGATTATTGTCGAGAGGTCATGACCCGCGGTATTTTTGAGGACGCCCTCCTGCATAGAAAAAGGATTTATTTTCCAAAAGTGGACAAAATGACAAACACGATGGAATTTTATCAGATAATTTCTCTTCGGCAACTTGAGAGAGGATATATGGATATCTTGGAGCCAAGAGAAGATATAAAGATGCGCTATAAATTTCAACCGAAGGAGGACACACTGGCAGTTTTACCAGGAGTGGCATTTGATACGTCTGGCTATCGCTTAGGATATGGAAAGGGCTTTTATGATAAGTTTCTAGCAAACAGACGCCAGATTTCAACGATGGCATTGGCGTTTGCCTGTCAGATTATTGATGAAATTCCACGGGATGCGCATGATATTAAAATGGATAAAATTGTGACGGAGGAAATTATCTATTCGTTTTTAAGAATATAGAAATGGAGCAAAGCATATGACAATCAAGGAAAAAGCAGCAGCTATGAAGCTTGACAGCACAAAGATGGCTTCACAGCCTGCCGAGACAAGAAATCGCGCACTTTCAGCGATAATTAAGGCTTTACAGACAAATCAGGATGCGATTTTTCAAGCAAATGCGCAGGACTTAGCAGAGGCAGCAGAAATGAATATTCCAGAAGCGGTTGTAAAGCGATTAAAGTTTACGCCGCAAAAACTTTCTGATGTAGTAAAAGGCATTGAAAATCTAATTGCTATGCCTGATAAGATTTATGAGACACAGCTTGTACGAGAACTGGACGAGGGATTAACGCTTGTGCGCGAGAGCTGTCCAATTGGGGTTATCGGCGTTATTTTTGAGGCGCGACCGGATGCGTTGGTACAGATAGCTAGTCTTTGTATCAAAAGTGGCAACTGTGCGATATTAAAGGGCGGAAGTGAGACAAAGCACACCAATAAAATACTATTTTCGCTGATTGCACAGGCGGCGAGAGAGTGTGGTTTGCCAGAAAACTGCCTTTTTCAAGCAGAACAGCGCGACGAGATATCAGAATTGCTATCCTGCCACAAATCGGTCGATTTATTGATACCGAGAGGTTCTAATGCTTTTGTGCAGTATATTATGGACAATACCAAGATACCTGTCATGGGACATGCGGACGGCATCTGCCACATTTATGTGGATAAAGAGTTTGACATTAATAAGGCGATTCCAATCATTATTGATGCTAAGACACAGTATACTGCTGCATGTAATGCAGTGGAGACTTTGCTCGTACATAAAGATGCAGTGGAGCGTTTGATGCCACAGCTAAACAAAGCATTTCAGGAACATCATATTGAGTTGCGCGCCACTGCCGATATTGCCAAACAATATGGCAGCAAAGAGGCAACAGACGAGGATTTCGAGACAGAATATCTCGATTTAATACTCTCAGCAAAGACAGTTGAGAACATTGATGAGGCAATTGTGCATATCAATCAATATGGCTCTCACCACACAGACTGCATTATTACAGAGAATCCAGAAGCAGCAGAGTATTTTATGAGAATGGTGGATTCCGCCGGAGTGTATCAAAACTGTTCAACGCGCTTTGCAGATGGATTTCGTTATGGTTTTGGCGCGGAAGTGGGCATTAGCACCGGAAAGATTCATGCGAGAGGACCTGTGGGCATTGAGGGGCTGCTAACCTATAAATATAAACTTTATGGGAATGGACAGATTGTCGCAGACTATGCTTCAGGAAAAAAAGAGTTTCATTTTAAAGATTGCATGGAAAAAAATTAAGTTTGTAAGAAGTAAAGGGGAAAAATATGAAAAAGATGAAAAAAAACACATTTTTGCAAAAGTGTAAGATTGGAATGCTGCTGGCGCTGTTAACCATTATTGTGACAGTGATAAAACCGCCCGCAAAGGCGTTTGCATTTCAAGTGACACCCATTGAGATGGTGGAGATGTACTCAACTTCAGCGACGCCAGTGTACGCGACGCCAGATTTGTTTTCACCGGTGGTGGTTTATCTGAACAGATTTACAAATGTGCGGGTTTTTGGCATTACAGACAATGGATTTTTTCAAGTGGATTTGAACGGTACTTATTATATACCTGGACCATATATGGTGGCTCAAATTGAGCCTGCAAAGACAGAAAAGGAGAAAGCGCTGGACAATTTAAATGAGTTGGTGGAAGCTTATCGGATGCAATTGGAACTCATGGAAAGTTACAGTAAAAATTTTGCGTTGGTTGATGTGACAGGAGATGGTATTCCTGAGATATTTGATGAGGAGGGCAAGGAGATTTATACTTATTATGATAAGCGTCCAGTGATGATGTTCTACTCAGAATATCCAGTAAAATTTTATTACTCGAAAAAAGAAAATAAGCTTCTGGGAAAATATACATGGAATAAAAAGGACTACTGGGAAGTCTATACAAATGATGTTTCCCTGCTGCCGTGGGGGCAGTTTCGATGTGTTGCTCTAGCGACATCACCCACAGAGGATGCGCCTGTGGTCACAAGGGATTACACTAACAATGCAGAGACAAGAGGAGAGCTCTACGATATTCTTAAAAAGATTTTGTCATTATAGTTTGGATAGTGGGAGTGTTAAAGGGAGTAAAAATGTTTTGGAAAAAGACACCAATACAGAAAAATTCGTATGATACAGAAAATCAGATACCGATTCTCAAATGTAGTATTTGTAATGGGGAACAGGTTGCTGGCTTCAAAGATATCCGCACAGGAAAGTTTGAGGAAATAATGTTTATCAAAAACAACGCTGATCTGGAAGAATTTAAACAGAGATATGGAATAGAGCACTTAGAGAAAGAGTATTAAAAAATACTTGATTAAAAAAATACTTTTCAATTTACAATCTTTGTGATAGAATGGGCGTTGGTATTGTGTACCTATTGATGATGAGATTCCGCAAACAGGCGAAAGGATGACAGACAGATGACAGTAATTCAGGAATGGGCTTCTGATTTTTACAAGTGTTTTATTAAGGAAGACCGATATAAGCTTTTGATCAGCGGTGTTGGCGTGACCGTTAAAGTATCGCTGCTGGCGGTTTTTATTGGTATTATTATCGGGATGTTGATTGCGCTGTGCAATCTTTCAAAAAGAAAACCCATTCGGTTTATTGGGGGCGTCTACACAGATGTAATTCGGGGAACACCGTCGGTTACACAGTTGATGATTATTTATTTTGTGGTGTTTGCCACTGTGGATTTAGATAAATGGATTATTGCGGCGATAGCCTTTGGAATTAATTCGGGTGCTTATGTATCAGAAATTATTCGCGCCGGAATTATGTCAGTGGATCATGGACAGACCGAGGCAGGCAGGTCCCTTGGATTAAATGCATTTCAAACTATGACGCGGATTGTCATACCACAGGCAGTTAAAAATATATTTCCAGCACTGTGCAATGAATTTATCGTGCTGATTAAGGAGACTGCAATTGTAGGCTATGTGGGTTTGATGGATATTCAAAAAGCGGGTGACTTTATCAAGAGCGCTACATTTATCGCGTTTATGCCACTTATCGGAACGGCTGTTATTTATTATGTGCTCATCAAGATATTGACATTGCTGCTGCGCAGAATTGAAAACGTGTTGAGAAAGTCGGATATCCGTTGAGGAATGACATTACGTGAAAGGGAAAGTCAAAAATGATAAAAGTAAAAAACTTACATAAAAAATTTGGCGATTTGAATGTCTTAAATGGAATTGACGAGCATATTTCTCCTGGTGAGGTTGTTGTAGTAATTGGTCCATCTGGCTCAGGCAAGAGTACTTTTTTGCGCTGCTTAAATCTGCTTGAGGATGTGACAGAAGGTGAGATTTATGTAGATGATCAGATGATTAATGCGCCGCAGGTCAACATTAATGAAGTGCGACAAAAAATGGGCATGGTATTCCAGCAGTTTAATTTATTTCCGCACTTGACAATTATGGAAAATATTACATTGGCACCTGTTCTTTTGAAAAAGATGACAAAAGAACAGGCGGAGAAGAAAGGACTTGAACTTTTAAGGCGTGTTAACCTAGAAGAAAAGGCATCAGCGTATCCAGCACAGCTTTCTGGAGGGCAGAAACAGCGTGTCGCAATTGCGAGGGCACTTGCCATGAATCCTGAGATTATGCTTTTTGATGAACCAACCTCGGCACTTGATCCAGAGATGGTGGGAGAGGTTCTTGATGTTATGAAGGATCTTGCAAGATCAGGTATGACAATGGTGATTGTTACGCATGAGATGGGATTTGCGCGGGAGGTTGCATCGAGGGTACTTTTTGTTGACCAAGGTGTAATTATGGAGAGCGGTACACCAGAGGAGGTATTTAACAATCCCAAAAACGAGCGGACAAAGCTCTTTTTAAGTAAGGTTTTATAAATAGATAGAACGAAATATAGATATTACGCCAGAAGGCTTAATATAAAAATTGATTCATTTTGAGGAGGAACGATTATGAAAAAATCATTGAAAGCAGCGGCACTTGTGCTTGCCGCAGTAATGTTGACGGCATGTGGCAGCAAGGCGGATACAAATCAAGCAAATGATACAGCGGTAAGTGCTCAGCCACAGAAGACAGAGGAGAGCACAACAGCAGACAAGGAGAGTGCAGCAGACATACAGGAGGCGGTTCCTGAGACTGGTGGAACACTGACTTTTGGGACAAATGCAGAATTTCCACCTTTTGAGTACGTGGCGAGCAGCGGTGTGATTGACCAATATGATGGCATTGACATGGCAATTGCAAAGAACATTGCCGAGGCGAATGGTATGACAGCAGCGATGGAAAATATGGAGTTTGACTCTTTGTTGGTTGCGCTGCAAAATGGTCAGATTGATGCGGCAATCGCGGGTATGACTGTGACAGACGAAAGAAAGGAAAAGGCAGATTTCTCAACGCCTTACTATACAGCGACACAAGTTATGATTGTAAAAGAAGATTCTGATATTGCGTCAGCGGCTGATATGGCGGACAAGAAAATCTGTGTTATTCAGGGTTATACTGGAGAAATTTGTGTGAAGGATTTAGGTTATCCCTATGAGGCATTTAAGAAGGGAACAGATGCCATTATGGAGCTGGTTAACGGAAAGTGCGATGTTGTTGTAATTGACTCTGCAACAGCACAGAAATATGTGTTTGACAATGAGGGATTGAAGATTGTTGAGGACGCTTCTGCATTTGAGTCAGAGGAGTATGCTATTGCAGTGAAAAAAGGAAATACGGAGCTGCTTGACAAGATCAATCAAGCGATTGAGACCATGCTTGCGGACGGCACAGTTGCCGAGCTTGGCGCACAGTATATTGAGGCGATTTCTGCAGAATAAAAAATCATAATTATAATTTGAAAAGACACGTTTTAGGGCGTGTCTTTTGTTTTCTAAAAAATTTTTTAGTAGCATTTACAGCGTGGATATGATACACTACAAAGTGATGCGTCATAATAATTTATGGTGAATACGATACATGAGGAGGACTAGCGTTGGACAGAAATACAGCAAGGGAAAATATTATAGAGTTAAAGCATATCAGCCGTACTTTTGATGACGGCTTTCGCGTGGTAGATGATTTTAATTTGACAGTGCAAAGAGGGGAGTTTGTCACATTTCTGGGGCCTTCAGGTTGTGGCAAAACCACGACGCTGCGCATGATTGCTGGCTTTGATAAGCCGACGGAGGGGGAGCTATTACTGAATGGTGAGGATATTCGAGATCTACCACCAAATAAGCGACCTATCAATACTGTATTTCAGCGGTATGCATTGTTTCCGCATCTGAATGTTTTTGAGAATGTTGCGTTCGGATTGAAATTAAAGAAGCTTCCCAATGTGGATATTGTAAAAAAGGTCAAGAAGGCGCTGGAGATGGTAGATTTGGAAGATTTTGAGGACAGAGGGATACAGACGCTCTCGGGTGGCCAACAGCAACGTATTGCGATTGCGCGCGCGATTGTCAATGAGCCAGAAATTCTGCTGTTAGATGAGCCGTTGGGAGCGCTGGATTTAAAGATGCGTAAGGAGATGCAGTTGGAGCTGAAAGGGATGCATGAGAAGCTTGGCATCACATTTATTTATGTGACACATGACCAAGAGGAAGCGCTTACAATGTCTGACAAGATTGTTGTGATGTCGGAGGGAAAGATTCAGCAGATTGGAACACCAGAAGATATCTATAATGAGCCAAAGAATGCGTTTGTTGCTGATTTTATTGGCGATAGCAATATTTTTAGTGGTATTATGACGGGTAAATACAGAGTGCGATTCTGTGGTGCGGAATTCGAGTGTGTGGATGATGTTGAACATGGAACAATGATTGATGCCGTGGTAAGACCGGAGGACGTAACGATCACAACCCCAGAGAAAGGGATTATTAGAGGAAAAGTGACATCTGTTATTTTTAAAGGAGTGCACTATGAGATTACGGTGCAGTCTGGTAAGAATGAGATTGTGGTACAGTCGACAAGAAAGGCGGAGCTAAATGCTTTAGTGGGATTGTACATTGAGCCAGAGGGGATTCATATCATGCTGGCGGAGAATACAATTAATCGCATTGAGTCAGGTGTGGACAAGGAGTATAGACTGAGTTTTCTTGGGGGAATGCTGGATTGTGATGTTGCTTCCTTGATACCAGGAGCCGCTTTTAACACCGATGGAACGCTTGTTGATGCGCACGGTGATGTGATTGAGCCGAACCGCATTAAAGTGATTGTGTCCGTGAAACCTGATGATATTACAATGAGCGACGATAAAGAGGCAGGTATCCTGCGAGGGCACATTATTAACTTGATTTACAAAGGCGATCACTACAGCTATGTCGTTCGGACAGAGGAGGACGAAGATTTTATCGTGTCGGACGAATATCTTTGGAACATGGATGACTATGTGAGTCTTCTGATACCAAAGGAGAAATTTCATTACGCCTTGAAAAAATAAATGGAGGTTTACTAGATGAATCGATTTCGTTTTCAGAGATCTCAACTCTGCATACCCTATGGACTTTTTCTGGTGTGCTTTGTGTTGGCGCCTCTGGTGGTCATTATATACTATGCGTTTACAAACGGTGAAGGGCAGTTCACATATGAGAATCTAACAGGTTTCTTTTCTAGTCCGAACACGATTGGAACACTTTTTTATAGCTTTGGTATTGCAGTGTCTACCACTTGTGTCTGTCTGATGCTGGCATATCCGATTGCCTATATATTGGCGCGCAGCAAAATGAAGCATAAGGCGGTAGTCCTTATGGTTTTTGTAATGCCCATGTGGATTAATTTTACGCTCAGAATCACAGCATTGAAGGAAATATTGACGGTAGTGGAAGGGAATCTTGCGTATCACCCGTTTTTAAATACCTTGATTGGCATGACTTATGATTTTTTGCCATTTATGATTCTGCCCATTTACACAACACTATTAAAACTGGACAACAGTTTGTTGGAGGCAGCGGCAGATCTTGGAGCAGATACAATTCAGACTTTTCTAAAGGTAACATTACCGCTGTCTGTTCCGGGGATTATCAGTGGCATTGTTATGGTATTTCTACCATCTATGACCAATTATGTTGTGCTGGACATGCTCTACAATAGCACATATATTATGGGAAGTTTGATTGGGGCATATTTTAGTGCTTATGATTGGCACAATGGTTCTATGATTGCGCTGATTTTGTTAGTGATTATTTTGGTGTTTACTCTCTTTACAAATCGTTATGCGGACGAGGATGCAGGCAGCAGTAGGGGAGGTGTACTCGGATAATGAAAAGGATTTTTAGTAGAGTATTTCTAGTGCTTATGATAATTGTGTTATATTTGCCGATATTTGTGCTTGCGGTGTACAGTTTTACGGATTCGGCAAATATTGGGGCGATTCATGGTTTTTCGCTCAAAAATTACGAGACGTTGTTCACAAAGCCTGATTTGAGGGCGATGATTGCAGGAACATTAGTTCTGGCGATTGGATCTGCCTTTGTCTCGACAGTGCTCGGCACGCTCGGTGCTGTGGGTGTCTTTTACTCTGGAAAATTTGGTAATGCGGTGGTGGGTTCGCTCAATCAGGTTCCGGTTGTGAACGCTGAGGTTGTGACAGCGTTCTCACTGTGCATTTTGCTGATTGGCGTGTGTGGGGTGGATAAGAGCAGCTTTGTTTCGCTGCTGATTGGCCATGTCGTACTTGAGGCGCCTTTTGTGTACCTTTCGGTGGTGCCCAAATTAAAGCAGATGGATAACAGTCTCTATGAGGCGGCGCTTGACTTGGGGGCATCTCCGGCAGTGGCATTGCGGCGTGTTGTGTTTCCACAGATTTTTCCTGGTGTTGTGTCTGGTTTTGCGCTGGCGGTCACACTGTCACTGGATGATTATTTTATTACAAGCTACACAAAACCTGCAACGTTCGATACGATCAGCACTTATGTAGTGAATGCGACGCGGGGATCGCAGACGGAGATTAAGACAGCATTGTGGGCGCTTTCTACAATTATTTTTGTCGTTGTGGTGTTGATGGTGATGATTATGAATGCGACGGGAAACAAAGGTGAGAGAAATGGCAAGAGGGCAGGTGTGGGAAATGGAAAAGAGTAGGATAATGCTTGGACTTGCTGCGGTGGGGGTGTTTGTGTTATGCCTGTTTCCAAAACAGACGGCGTATGCAGGCAAGGAGCCAATTGTATTGCGAGTTTGTAGCTGGGAGGAGTACATTGACCTTGGTGAGTGGGAGGCAGAGGAAGCGATTGCGCTTGATAATGGCAGCGTAATTTTTGGTGAGAAACCACTCTACAGGGATTTTGAGGATTGGTATAGAGAGACTTACGGCAAAGAGGTGCGTGTGGAGTACTCTTGTTTTGGTACGAATGAAGACTTATACAATCAGTTAAATATGGGGGATACATATGATTTGGTGTGTCCATCGGAGTATATGATTATGAAGCTGATTGCAGAGGACAGATTGATTCCATATTCGGAAAGCTTTTATGACACGCAGGATGTCAATAATTATTATATTCAAAATGTGTCTCCCTATATTCAAAAAACACTTGAATCCAATGAAATTAATGGTGAGAGTTGGAGTAAGTATGCAGCGGGATATATGTGGGGAATCACGGGCGTGTTGTACAATCCAGCGCTTGTGACAGAGGAGGAGGCTGCCACCTGGAAAATTTTTGGAAATCCTAAATTTAACAGGCAGATTACGCTCAAGGATAATGTGCGCGACTCTTATTTTGCGGCGCTTGGCATTTTAAAGGCGGATGCGTTGACAGATGAGGCTTTTATCCGCTCAGAGAACTATCATGAGCGACTTACTGATGTGATGAATGATGTGAGTCCTGAGACGATTGAGCAGGCGCAGGAACTTTTGAATGGGTTGATGGATAATGTCTATTCGTTAGAGACAGATAGTGGGAAGGCGGACATGATAACGGGCAAGATTGTGGCAAATTATCAGTGGTCCGGTGATGCGGTGTACGCGATGGACCAGGCAGATGAGGACGATTTTGAGCTCCGGTTTGCAGTACCTAAGGAGAGTACAAATCTGTGGTTTGATGGCTGGGTAATGCTCAAGAATGGTATTCGTGAGGATGCGGACAGACAACATGCGGCGGAGGCATTTGTTAATTTTGTGTCGCGGACAGACAGCGCTGTTAGAAATATGTACTATATTGGCTATACTTCATCAATTGCCGGAAACGCACAGGACAATACTATTTATGAGTATTTGAAATGGTGTTATGGCGCTGAAGATACGGACGAAGAACTTATGGATTATCCGGTTGGGTATTTCTTTAGCGGGGATAACAGTGATGAAAATTATATTTTACAATCGACGGTTAGTCAGATGGGGAGGCAGTTGTACAGTCAATATCCGCCAGAAGATGTGATAGACAGAGCGGCAGTTATGCGATATTTTGATGCGGATGCAAACAAGGAAATCAATCAGATGTGGATTAATGTTCGCTGTTTTAATATTGCTGATGTGCCAATGGGTGTTTGGGTGGCATTGCTTGCGGCGCTGCTTGTGTTCCTTAGAAGGGGGAGAGAAAATTATGTCAAGTATCGATCAGAGTAAAATCAGAAATTTCTGCATTGTGGCGCATATAGACCACGGAAAGTCCACGCTTGCGGACAGAATTATAGAGAAGACAGGACTTTTGACAAGCCGTGAGATGCAGGACCAGATTTTGGATAACATGGAGCTAGAGCGTGAGCGGGGAATCACAATTAAGGCACAGACAGTCCGCACAGTGTACAAAGCGCAAGACGGAAACGAGTATATTTTTAACTTGATTGACACACCAGGGCATGTGGATTTTAATTATGAAGTAAGCCGTGCACTAGCAGCCTGCGACGGGGCAATTCTTGTCGTGGATGCAGCGCAGGGAATTGAGGCGCAGACACTGGCGAACGTCTATCTTGCATTGGATCACAATCTGGATGTATTTCCTGTCATTAATAAAATAGACCTTCCGAGTGCGCGTCCTGACTGGGTGAAAAATGAGATTGAAGATGTCATTGGTATTGAGGCGCAGGATGCACCGCTGATATCCGCAAAAAACGGTGTCGGGATAGAGGAAGTATTAGAGGCAGTTATTTCCAAAATACCGGCACCAAAGGGCAGTGCGAGCAATCCGTTGCAGGCACTCATTTTCGATTCAGTTTATGACTCCTACAAAGGGGTTATTGTATTTTGCCGCATTATGGAAGGAAAAGTTTCTAAGGGGACGAAAGTCAGGATGATGGCGACCGGCGCGACCGCAGATGTTGTGGAAGTGGGGTATTTTGGAGCAGGACAGTTTATTCCGTGCGACGAGTTGTCGGCGGGAATGGTAGGCTATTTGACCGCATCTATTAAAAATGTGAAGGACACAGCGGTTGGAGATACCGTTACGGACGCGGAGAATCCCTGTGCAGAGCCGCTTCCAGGATACAAGAAAGTGCTCTCGATGGTCTACTGTGGACTTTATCCTGCAGATGGCGCGAAGTACCCAGATTTGCGGGACGCACTGGAAAAGCTGCAATTAAATGACGCGTCATTGTTCTATGAGCCAGAGACTTCCGTTGCGCTGGGATTTGGTTTCCGGTGTGGATTCTTGGGGCTGCTGCACCTTGAAATTATCCAGGAACGTTTAGAGCGAGAGTACAATCTTGACCTTGTGACTACTGCGCCAGGCGTTGTATATAAAGTTTATAAGACAAACGGTGAAGTCGTGGAGCTAACCAATCCTTCCAATCTGCCTGACCCATCGGAGATTGACTATATGGAAGAGCCAATTGTCACAGCAGAAATTATGGTTACGACAGAATTTATTGGTCCTATTATGGAACTTTGTCAAGAGCGGCGTGGGCGTTATCTTGACATGGAATATGTGGAGGAGACACGTGCGCTACTGAAATATGAGCTTCCGTTAAATGAGATAATCTATGACTTTTTTGATGCGCTCAAGTCACGTTCACGGGGATATGCTTCGTTTGATTACGATATGAAAGGTTATGAACGGTCTGAGCTTGTCAAGTTGGATATTCTTATCAACAAAGAGGAGGTTGATGCGCTGTCTTTTATTGTGCATAAGCAGTCTGCTTATGATAGAGGACGGCGGATGTGTGAGAAGCTTAAGGACGAAATTCCGCGGCATTTGTTTGAGATACCAATACAGGCAGCAGTGGGCGGCAAAGTGATTGCACGTGAGACTGTGAAGGCAATGCGCAAGGACGTTTTGGCGAAGTGCTACGGCGGCGATATTACGCGCAAAAAGAAGCTTCTTGAGAAACAAAAGGAAGGCAAAAAGCGTATGCGGCAGATTGGAAATGTTGAGATTCCGCAGAAGGCGTTTATGTCAGTACTAAAACTGGACGATTCAAAGTAATTGATTTGTTATTTTTCACACCCGCACCGTGCATTTGTTCACGGTGTCGGAGCCAGCGCCAAAATGCCTGCTTTGTGGCATTTTGTGTGCATAAAATAAAGGGGAGTGCAATGCATTCAATTGGTGTGTATATTCATATTCCTTTTTGTGTTCAAAAGTGTGTTTATTGCGATTTTCTCTCTGGACCAGCGACAAGGCAGCGGCAGCAAGAATATGTGGATGCATTGCTGAGAGAGATTGCATGGGAATCGAAATATTATACAAAATATGTGATAAAGACCATCTTTTTTGGTGGTGGTACGCCGTCTATTTTGGAAGCCGAGGAGATTGCAAAAATTTTGGATTGTTTAAGGGGACATTATCATATTGATGAAAAGGCAGAAATCACATTGGAAATGAATCCAGGAACAACGAATAGAATGAAACTTTTAAAGTTAAAAAATTCTGGAATCAATAGGTTGAGCATTGGTTTGCAGTCTGCGGATAATGCGGAATTGCAGATGCTTGGACGCATTCACACATATGAGGATTTTTTGCAAACTTATTGTCAGGCAAGAGAAATCGGTTTTGCTAATATCAATATTGATCTCATGTCGGCTTTGCCAGATCAGCATATGGATAGCTGGATTCGCACGCTTGAGAAAGTTGTAGCATTACAGCCAGAGCATATTTCAGCATATAGTTTGATAATCGAAGCGGGAACGCAGTTATATAATAATAGAGATGCTTGGGGTCCTGTGCCTGATGAAGATGAGGACCGGCAGATGTATCAGGAGACAAAACGGATATTGGCAGAGTATGGCTATCACCGCTATGAGATTTCAAACTATGCAAAAGCTGGATATGAATGTAAGCATAACTGTATTTACTGGCAGCGGGGAGTCTGGCACACAGCAGATTTTGTTGGTTTTGGACTTGGTGCAAGTTCCACGGTAGGAAATCGACGCTGGGAAAATACAGATAATATGCAACGATATCTCTCGGTGTTTCAGAAACACAATGCCAACTTGTATGATAGTCGATTGACAGATAACAACACAGTTGGAGAAAGCGTGAAGGAGGCTGTGACGATTCTTTTGGACGTGGAGCAGATGGAAGAATTTATGTTTTTGGGCCTGCGCATGATGGAAGGGGTCTCTAAACAAGAGTTTACAGAAAGCTTTGCAAAAGATATGGATGTGATATATGGTGATGCGCTGCAAAAATGGATTCAATTGAAAATGATGGTGCAAAGTGGCGATACTGTCAGGCTGACGGATGCGGGAATCGATGTCAGTAATATTGTATTGTCCAGTTTTGTATAGTTCCTTTTGAATCTATTTTTAGATGTTTTAAGGGGGATTAAAATGGAAAAAGAATCGACGCATGACAAGATGCACGAATTGGGGCTTCAACACGCACATACAGGCGAACATATTCATACAGAGGAACAGGCGCATTTGCACACACATACACATAAAGAGACGAAAGCCGTACTGAATAGAATGTCCAAAATTATAGGGCATATGGAGGCAGTGAAAACAATGGTGGAAAACGGCAGGGATTGCAGTGAGGTACTGATACAATTGGCGGCGGTAAAATCCGCAATTGGCGGCGTGAGCCGTGTGATATTAAAAGACCACATTGACCATTGTATTGTTGAGGCGGTGCGGGAGAATGATACAGCGTCTATTGAAGAACTAAAAAAGGCGATAGATAAATTTTTATAAGAAGGTAGGGTGTGATAATGAAAGAACAGAAAAGTATGATACTGTATTATGTGTTGGATGAAAAAAAGAAGATACAGCTAGAAGTGATTGGAATGAGTATGTCTATCGCGACAAAACAGCTCAAGCCATCAGACCTCAATACACAGGTTGGAAAATTGATTGGATTAAAAGAGATTGTACCGCTTGATTTGACAAAGATTGAGAAGCCACCAATTATTTTTTGTATGCCAGAGATTATTATCTTTTCGGGAATACCAAACAAAAAATTGGATGAATTTTTACTTTCTTATAAAAATGTGGGATTGACACCGACAAAATTAAAGGCAGTCGCAACGCCAAGAAATATTAATTGGACATTGTATCAATTGATCAAAGAGCTTTCTGCTGAGCGGACAGAAATTGAAGGAATGGTTAGTCGAACCCGCGATAAAAAGAGCTCGACAGACAAAAAAGAGTGATTGGGATTGTCAAAGGGGGATTATGTATGCAAATAGATCGGTTTCAACATGAGGATAACTGGCAAGATATTAAAGACGCTGCCATGAATACCATTAATAAGACAACAGGAAAGTATCCTGATTCGGAGTGGAAAAGAAGACTTATTTTGTCTGAGCATTCTCCAATTCGGCGCATGAAATTTTATTGGCGCTGGAAGGGGTTAAAGTCATGGGTTAGCGTGCATATGGTGCGACATAAAATTGGAATTGAGCATTGGGTATCGACGCAGCGCAGTGACCGGACGGGTATCAATCGGGACGATTTGCCACAGGGGACTTTGGTAAACCATGCATGTGAAGCAGATGCGCAGGCATTGATTAATATTAGTCGCAAGCGTCTGTGTAGCTGTGCAAGTCCTGAGACGCGTGAGGCGTGGCAGTTGGTCAAGGAAGAAGTTGCGAAGACAGAGCCGGAGCTTGCCAGTTGTATGGTAAAAGAGTGTATTTATAGAGGATTTTGTCCAGAAATGTTCTCTTGTGGATATGATAAGACAGAGGCTTTTCAGAAGGAATTGACAGCCTACCGACAAGGTTTTTCCGAATAAAATTCGTTTCAATACGAAAATCACTGTATTCACGCAAAAACCATTGTGTCAAACGAAAATATGCGATATGGTATCCTTATCAGGAAGGTAAGTAATTGTCCTGAGAAGAAAGGAGGAGATATCATGACAAACACAATGGTGTGGCTGGCTGCTATGATCGTACTTATAATCATTGAGATTGTCACAGTAGGACTTACAACCATCTGGTTTGCAATCGGTGCATTGTTTGCAATTATTGTGTCAATGCTAGGCGGCGGAATTATACTTCAAATGACGGTATTTTTGTTGGTATCACTCGGAATGCTGATATTCACAAGACCCTTGGCGATAAGGTACATAAACAATACGCGCACAAGGACAAATTATGAGGGTATCATCGGAAAAGTAGTAAGAATTACACAGGATGTGGACAACATTGCAGGAGTGGGCAGCGCGGTTGTAAATGGGCAGGAATGGACCGTGCGCGCCGCAGAGGACAAAAGTAAAATTCCAATGGGAAGTCTTGCGAAAGTTGTTGACATTAAAGGTGTGAGGCTTATTGTTGAGAAGTATGAGGAGAGCTAAAAGGCTTAAAAAAGTATGAGGAGGAGGTTTTTCGTATGATAGAAATTTTATTGGTCATATTATTTATTGTGATTGTGATTTTGGCGACAAATGTGCGCATCGTTCCGCAGGCGTATGCATATGTGATAGAGCGACTTGGCGGATATGATACTACATGGGGTGTAGGGCTTCATTTCAAAATTCCTTTTCTTGACAGAGTTGCCAAGAAGGTAAACTTGAAAGAGCAGGTGGTTGATTTTCCACCGCAGCCCGTTATTACAAAAGATAATGTAACAATGCAAATTGATACGGTTGTGTTTTTTCAGATTACCGATCCGAAAATGTATGCATATGGCGTGGATAATCCAATTATGGCAATTGAGAAGCTGACAGCGACAACGCTGAGAAATATTATTGGTGAGATGGAATTGGACCAGACGTTGACATCAAGGGAGATTATCAATACAAATATGCGTTCTGCACTTGACGTGGCGACGGACCCGTGGGGTATCAAAGTAAATCGCGTTGAGTTAAAGAATATTATTCCGCCGGAAGCGATTAGAAATGCGATGGAGAAACAGATGAAGGCAGAACGTGAGCGTCGTGAGGCGATTCTCCGTGCGGAAGGTGAAAAGAAATCCACAATTTTGGTGGCGGAAGGTCAGAAGGAATCCGCGATTCTTGAGGCGGAGGCAGAAAAACAGGCGGCGATTCTCCGCGCCGAAGCAGAGAAGGAGAGAAAGATTCGCGAGGCAGAAGGTCAGGCGGAGGCAATCCGCGTTGTGCAGATGGCAAATGCAGAAGGGATTAAATTCTTGAGGGATGCAGGTGCTGACGAGGCGGTGCTTACCATCAAGAAACTGGAAGCGTTTGAGAAAGCGGCAAATGGCAATGCCACAAAGATTATTATTCCTTCGGAAATCCAAGGGGTGGCAGGGCTTGCAAAGTCTGTCGGAGAAATATTGAAGTAAATGGAGTCAGGAGGAACATATGCATGACAAGGATATTGGTGCTAGAGGACAGTAAGGACTGCTTAAATGCGATTACTGCGATGCTGGAAAAGGTATCTGAGAGGGTGTGTGCCGTTCCTGCAAACAGTCTGGAGGAGGCAAGAGCTGCGCTTGAAGAGAAAGCGCAGCCGCCCTTTCAGGCTTTTTTATTGGATATTAATCTGGATAGGAATGACAAAGAAGATCTCTCGGGGATAACCTTTGCGCGGGAGGTGCGCATGAAAAGGGAGTATGCATTCACGCCAATTGTAATGATTACCTCGCTGGCTAATATGGAGCTGACCGCATATAGAGAGCTGCATTGTTATCAATACCTTATAAAACCGTACAATGAACAAGACATTGAAAAGCTTGCGGGAAAGTTGTTATTTTTGTCTCAACAGGGGGAGACGCGAGATGCGTTTGTGGTAGTGAAAAAGGACAGCATTAATTACAAGATATTTTGCAAGGATATTGTGTGCGTCAAGGCTGTTCCGCGAGGTGTTTTGTTTGTGCTCTTAAAAGAAGAAATGAAAGTTCCGTATCTTTCCATAAAGCAATTACTGGAAAAACTGCCAAATGAGAAGTTTTTGCAAGTACATCGCATGTGTGTTGTGAATCAGGATTATATTGATAATATAGATACAGTGAATGGATTTATTCGCATGAACAATGGAGCGCAAATAGAAATAGGGATTACCTATAAGAATGATATTAAAAAAAGACTGTGTATGTAGACTATTCTAAATTAATAGGAAGTATAAGAAAGACAAAGGGGTGCGTTGTAATGGCTGAACTTGGCAGAAAATTTTTATACAGAATCTTTTGCGTGGTTGCACTGTTAATTGCACTGTATTTGTTGGTCGATCTGTATTTGAGCCACACGCTTGATATTAAAGTGATGGTGTTGTTTGGCATTGTTTTTTCTGTGATAATTTTTGGTTTTTTTGACTGGACGCAAAACTATGCAGTTTTGAGACGGCAGGAGCAGGAGTTAAAAATTTACAAGCTGTACATAAAGCCAATGGAAGAATTGACAAAGGATATTAGGGCGCGCCAACATGAATTTGACAATCATATGAATGCAATTTTAAATATGCATGTGACTATCGACAATTATGATGAGCTAGTCAAGGCGCAGTCAGCGTACTGCAAAGATATTTATGGGGATAAATCCCGCTGTAATCCGGCACTGTTGCGCATTTCTGACAAGATATTGGCTGGTTTTTTATACAGTAAGATTATCAGTGCGCCCAGTTATATAGATATTGATATACAAGTGTTGAGTCAGGAAATTGTAACTGCTGTGTCAGAACATGCGCTTGTTGAAATCATTGGAACGCTTACTGACAATGCATTTGAGGCGGCAACACCACAGAGAAACAGGGTGGAGATGGTCTTAGATGCTAAAAATGACAAGCTGATTTTTATGATTCAAAATCAAGTAGAAAATTTGACTATGGGGGAGATTTCTCATTTTTTTGAAAAGGGGTTTACAACCAAAAAGAATCGAGAGGACAGGGGACTTGGATTGTATCAAGCGAATCAGATTGCAAAGCGCCACAAAGGAGAGATTACTGTAGAGCTGTTAGAGCGAGAGGATGGGCAGGAGATTTGCTTTGGGGTTAAAATATAGGAAAGCCCAAAGAAGCATCAAAAAAAGAATTGTTTCTTTTTTGGTGCTTTCTTTCATTTCATTATTCTAAATTGATAAATGATATGGTATACTAGAAAATAATGAATTTTTTAAGGAAGTGAAACAATGGGTGACAATAGGGAGAAGCCGGAATATCTTCAATTTTCCTGTCAAGAGATTGTGCTAAGTGCGGAGCCAGGAGAACTGATCGAGGACAGCTTTACCATACATGCCGCGGACAAATACGCAGAGGGAAAAATATACTCATCTGATACAAGGATGCGAACACATGAGACAGAATTTCGCGGTGAGGAGACACAAATCCCATATTACTTTGATGGAACCACTGCCGAGTCAGGAGGGAGCGTTCGGGGAGAATTTGTGATTATAAGCAATCGCGGTGAATATACGATTCCTTATAAGGTCAGCATTATAAAGCCACAGCTTCAAAGTTCTATGGGGGTGATTAAGAATCTGTTTCACTTTACCAATTTGGCGCAGACGAACTGGGAAGAGGCAGTTGCACTGTTCTACTCCAAGAATTTTGCCTCTATTATTCAGAGAAGTGATAAAAATGCGCATATGGCTTATACAGGCCAGTCCCGTTTTGAGGGAAACGAGCAGAATGTAGAGGAGTTTCTAATTGAAATCAGCAAAAAAACCCCAATTATCTACAGCTTTGATATAGAAGGCTTCTTGCTTGAGGATATTCAGGATAGTATTGTAAAGAGCATAGTGATCACAAAGAGTGGGTGGGGATATAGTTGTGTCAATATCTGGATTGTCGGAGAATTTCTCAGCACGAACAGGCAGCGACTCACAAGCGCGGACTTTATTAATAACAAATGTAATTTTAATATTTATATTGACGCCTCAAAATTGCATGATGGTGTGAACAGCGGAGCTGTTATCTTTTCTGATGCCTGCAATGAATACACTGTTCCATTTGATATTTTGATAGAGGAAGAACCAGAGCGAAGGACAGATAGCAGAAAACAAAAACAAGCGTTATGCGATTTGGTAAATGGCTATGTCAATATGAGACTGAACTGTTTGACACAAAACCAGTGGATAAGTCAATTTGAAAAAGGGGTGGGAAATCTACTGGATTTGGATGAGGATAGTATTCTTTTTAATCTTTACAGAGTGCAGCTTTTGATTACAAAGGAACGTTTTAACGAGGCGAAGTGGTATCTTGATATGTTGGAACAGCGCTTGGCAAAAGAAGCGGGGAATATTTTTCAAAACTGTTACTATCTCTATCTGACCACATTAATTAACTGTGCGGAAGAGTATGTGAAAGAGGTCAGTGATGAGATTGAGACAATCTATGCCAATAATCCTACGGAATGGCGGCTTGGCTGGCTGATTCTCCAGCTCAATGAAGATTTGTTGCGCAATCGGGAGCTTCGATGGAAGTTTATGGAGGAAATGTTTGAAAACGGATGCACAAGTCCAATGCTTTTGTGTGAGGCGGTTTTGTTGTTGCAGGACAATCCAACTTTTCTGCTGAAATTAGACGCGTTTGAGGAAAGTGTACTGTGGCATGGGGCAAGGCGGCAGATGCTCAAACCAGAGTTAATCGAGCAGTTACAATATCTTGCTGCCCGCAAGAAAACATACTCCACTCTGTTGATTCGGATATTGGGTGAGGTGTATCGTGTGTACAAATCACCGCAGACAGTGACATCTATCTGCCATATTCTGATTTTGGGAGATAAAAAAGGGGTTTATTTCTATCCGTGGTATAAGCTTGGTGTGGAGTATTCCGTAAGGGTTACTGGACTCTACGAATACTATATGATGTCGTTGGAGCTTGACAAATACGGGGATATCAAAGAAGGTTTGGAAATTCCTAAAATGGTATTGATGTATTTTGCTTATCAGAGTAGTCTTGACTATGAGTTAAATGCCTTTTTGTATGCTTATATTATTAAAAACAAGGACAAATATCCCGATTTGGAGCAGAGTTATCGCATTGCGATTGAGCGGTTTATTGTGGACCAGATTAAACTGGGGCATATTAATGAAAATCTTGCATATCTCTACAAAAATAGATTGGCGCCGCAGATGATTATGGACGATACCGCCTATGCTTTTACGCCGCTTCTTTTTATGCATCGGATATATGTGGATAATCCAAAGGTGAAAAATATTGTTGTCATTCATGAGAAAGTGAATGGAGAAAGCTTATATCCTGTGGTAAACTGTATTTGTATGATACCGATTTACGGGAGCGAATACAAACTGTTTTTACAAGATGAAAACGGCAGCCGGTTTACAAAGAGCATTCATTATGAAAATAAACAGCTTATGGAGCCAAAGAAGCAGGTGAAATATATTAGCGGATATATGAGGGGACGCCTTAGTTTTGATATTTATCTGTGTGAAGTGGACAAGAATTACATAACAATTACAAATGATAATGTCAGGCGTTTTAAGAATCTTGCGGAGTCGCCCCAGGTGGTGGAGAGCTTCAAAAAAGAAATACGCACAAAGCTTTTGCGATTTTATTATGATAATGATATGATTGGCGATCTGGATGCTTTTTTGGAGGATATTGAGGCCGATGAGATGGCTGCTTCTGAACGGGCAGAGTTTATCCGATATATGATTTCGCGGGGAATGTTTGACAAGGCGTACTATTGGCTGAAATCTTACGGAGTGGCAGATGTGGACCCCAAATCTGTAGCGCGGCTTGTCAGTAAACGGATTGTCAGCAAGGATTTTGAATATGAGGAATTTCTTGTAAATGTGGCGCATTACATTTACAAAAATATGAAATATGATGAAAATATCCTGTGTTATTTAATGGTAAACTATAACGGAAAGGTTACAGAACTTAGAAAATTGTGGAAATCAGCCTTGGATTTGGAGCTTGATACACAGCGAATTATGGAGCGGATTCTTCAACAGACAGAATATACAGGGGTGTTGATTCCTGATAGGGACAAGCTGTTGATTTCCTATGCGCGGGGCGAAAAGCAGGACAGAGCACTTGTAAAGAAAATTTTGTTGGAGATGTCCTACGAATATTTTGTCTATGAGGCTATTTTGTGCCCGCAGATTTTTGATATGCTGTATCAAAGATATATCAATGGGGAGTTGACGGAGCCAATCTGTAAGTTTGCACTGTTAAAGTTCTGGGCGGAAAATATGCAAAATAATGCGGAGATACCAGAGGATGCAATTCGGCAGTTTGTACAGGAGCTATTGAATGAGGAGGTTTATTTTCCATTTTATGTGAAGCTTGTCCCCTTAGTGCCAGAACTGCACTATATTAAGGACAGCATTTTTGTTGAGTATCGCACACAGCCACATAGCCAAGTGTATATACACTATGCGTTTGACGATGGCTCTCCCTCAGAACAGCCTTTGCCAGAACGCAATGTGGAGCGTTCAGAGGATGACGAAGTGGAGGAAGAACAGGCTGCAAAGACCATTGATTATGGAAGTTATGATATTCGTGAAATGAAGGAGATGTATGAGGGGATTCATGTGAGCATGTTTCAACTGTTTCACGGGGAGACGATTCAGTATTATATTACAGAAACCTATGTGGAAGATGGGGGATATCCGCAGGAACATGTGACACAGAGCGGTACATTGTACGGCAAATCAGAGGCAGGTACAGGAAGCTATGCATCTGGAAAAAGTCAGTTTGATACAGATGACAGGTTTAATATATTAAATGATATTCTGTTGAGTGTCAGCTTGCAGGATGAAGCAACTGCGCAGCAGTTGACGGAAGATTATCTGTATCAGGATTTCTGTGTAAGAGAGCTGTTTAAGGTGCTGTGAGAGAAAGCGCACAAAACTGTTTCAAAAGAGGATTTTATGAACAGTTTTTAAAGTCAGCTCTCTGAAAGAGGGGTATGAAAGATGTTGATTGACAGGGCACTGGAGGAAATAACGAAGAAAAACAAAGTGGTAGTTGGTTTTGACTTGGGAAATGACTACTCGCAAATCAGTTATTGCAGGCAGAACCAGAGTATGCCTGACACAATTAGTCTGGTGATGGGTGAGGAGCAATATAATATACCTACGCTCCTTTGCAAGAAAAATGGGGTGGAAGAAAATACTGCGTGGCTGATTGGAAAGGAGGCGCTAAAGACAGCTAGAGAAGGACAAGGAGTGCTAGTGGAGAATCTTGTGGCGCTGGCAAGGGACAATACAAGCATTAAAGTGAATGAGGAGGAGCTGACAGGAGAATATTTGCTTGAGATTTTTGTGAAGAAAGCGCTTGCAATGTTGTCTGCCTATATTGTGTCGGAAGATATTGCGGCGGTGGCATTTACAATGAAAGATATGAATACAGATGTTTTGAAAATGCTAAAAAATATTTCCAAACATGCTGTCTATCGCAAAACAGAGATTTATTTTTTAAGCCATGAAGACTGTTTTTTTCAATATATGATTCATCAACCAGAAGAGATGTGGGTTCATGATGTGCTTTTGTATGATTATCGAAGTGATGGTATTAAAAGTTATCGACTTTCCATGAACCGAAAGACAGATCCGGTGGCGTGTTTTATTGATACTACACATCACCCACAGATGAAAATTCCAGACTTGTCAGATAAAAGCGAGACCGCAAAGAGTGTTTTTTACAGGCAGTTAGACGCCACATTGCTTGAGATTGTGCGGAAAAATTGTGAGCAGAGAATCATAACATCTGTTTTCTTATTGGGGGATTCCTTTTCTAAGGATTGGTGTCGGGAGTCGCTCAAATATATGTGTCGGGGGAGACGTGTTTTTCAGGGAAATAATCTTTTTAGCAAAGGAGCATGTTATGGCGCGCGGGAACGCATTTATCCATCTACGCTGTTCACCTCTTACGTGTATCTGTCGGGGGATAAGCTCCGCGCAAATATTGGCATGACTTGTAACAGAGGGCAAAATGAAGTTTATTATCCAATTCTCGATGCCGGTACAAACTGGTATGAGGCGCAGAGTGTTTTTGATGTGATTTTGGCAAAGAACAATATTATCACGCTGAATATAGCGCCTGTAGATGGGAGAAAGACGCGGATTGCGCGCATTTCTCTGGAAGGATTAAAAGTCAGGGGAAACAGGACAAACCGTGTGGAACTTCGTTTTTATATGGAAGATGCAAATGCTGTTCAGATTCAGATAACAGACAAAGGATTCGGTGAATTTTTCCCATCTACAGGTCAAGTTTGGAGAGAGTGCCTGCCATTGGAGGCCATCACATAGGAAATAAAGAGGTTATGTAAATGAATAATGTTTGTCTTTGTATTGGAAATTATGCAAAAAATCCATTTTATTTAAAATTTTCAGACATTTCATTGTATTCTATAGAGGAATTATGTTATTATTTTATGGAAAGGGTGCATCTGCTGGATGACTCGGTGGTTTCGGAGGAGCTTGTGAATTGGATTCGTCAGGAGTGCGGCCTTGCGGACCTTGCAGATGAACTCGATGTCTATGTCAGGAAACGTGTGTCTGTTGCCGCCTTTGTCACAACAATTCTTGAGAGAACGGGTATGTATGACAGCAGTACAATAAAACAGGTGGACCGTATCCTGAAAGAGCAGTCAAGCCTTACCGTTATTGAGAAGTACAGAAAAAGGGCGGAATACTTGTATCAACAGGGAAGATTTCGGCAGGCACTTGCTATTTACGGGGAGCTGGTGGAGTACATACCTTCACGGGACAATACGGGAAGAGCACTGTTGTACTATAATATGGCATCTATCTACGCGATGGATTTTGCCTATAGACAGGCAGCGGATCTGTATTATGAGGCGTACTTGCTGCATCCTGACAAACAGACGAGATATGCCTATATTCTTGCGAACAGAAAGGCACTTACAGACTACGCATACGGCGCTTTCAAACGAGATAATCCAGATTGGGAGGAGGATTTCTTGGCGGTGGAGCAGTTGTGTGCGCAGGTGGATCAAAAGTGGTTTGCTTCACGGGAAAAGAAACTGGTGACAGAGCTGGAAGAATTGAAGGCGAGCGGGCAGATGGAGTTGTACCGCCAGCAGTCACAGGCGCTAATCAGACAACTCAAAAAGGATTATAGGCGCCAGACAATGAGTTAGCGAAAGGGGTTTTTCAAAATGGGATTACTGGGAAAGATTAAGGGACTGTTTCATCGTCAGCAAGAGGAAGACGAAAATGTGTATCGGCCGGATTGGGAGGAGGAACGCTTAAAGCGCGACAACATTGACATGCATGACAAAATACAGCGAGAACATTATGTCAAGGCGTGTCTGGAACAGATGTCGGAGGCGTCGAAGGAGTTGGATGCGCTCGGCGGGGAGTACAATCTTGTGACGTCCTATCTGACAGATATGGAGGAGATTGAGGCGCAGACAGACGAGGTAAAAGAGCAGTTAAAGACTTATGCTGGAAAAATTTTGGAGTTGGAGAGCAATCGGGAGAAGCTTGACAAAAAACGGCGTGTTATGAAGCCGGAGGATTATCTGCGCATGGAGCGCATCGAACAATATATGCCAGAAGGGTATCGCAGATTAAAAGAAGCCGAGGAATATCAAGTTTTGGTCAAGAAAGATATGGGAAGGCTTGAGGGCGAGCGACATGCTTATTATTTTAGAAAGAATGAACTTCAGAATGCAATGCAGAATATGAAGGGGATTACATTTATGTGTGTTGGTTCCATGATGTTTTTGGTTATATTGCTCACAATTATTGGCGCAGCATGGCAGCTTGATGTTTCGCTTGGCTATGCGATTGCTGTGTTGGTTGCAGCGACAACACTGGCTTTTGTGTTTGTAAAATTCCATGAATCGCAGCGGGAATTGGTGCGCGTTGAAAAGGGGATTAACAAGCTTGTAATACTGCACAATACCGTAAAAATTCGCTATGTAAACAACACAAATCTTTTGGAATACTTGTATGTGAAATATGATGTAAACAGTTCCAATGAGCTTAAGAAGTTGTGGGATAAGTATTTGGAAGAGAATATTCATCGGGAGCAGGAAAAGCAGATGGAACAGGATATGGATTTCAATGAGGCAGCACTCATTAAGCTTTTGCGCCGCTGTAATCTTGCAGATCCGAATATTTGGCTTCATCAGGCAGCAGCGCTTGTCGACAACAAGGAGATGGTTGAGATTCGGCATGGACTGATTATTCGGCGCCAGAAACTCAGAAAACAGATGGAGTACAATGCAAAAGTGGCGCAGGATGCGCAGGACGAAGTGAAGGATATTGTGGACAATTATCCAGAATATGCTGAGAAGATTTTGGATATGGTGTCCGTTTATGAAAAAGCGCTTGCATAGGACTTATTAAAATTTAGGAATCGTTCAGAAATAATATGTACAGCTTGCGCAGAATATTTCTTCGAGGGTGCATATCAAAAAATGTAGTCGTAGCGGGCTACGGCGAGGCTTTTTGATATGTGCAATCGGAGAAATAGGCAAGTCAAGATGTATAAATTATTTTTGAACAGTTCCTTACATAGTCTGATTAAAAATATTGAGGAAAAACAGGAGGAAAATAAAATGCAAGAATTTACACCAATTAAAGAGGGCAAGGTACGTGAGATATATGACAATGGAGACAGTCTGATTATTGTGGCGACAGACAGGATTTCGGCTTTTGATGTAATTTTAAAGAATAAAATCACGAACAAAGGGGCGATACTTACACAGATGTCAAAATTTTGGTTTGATTTTACCAAAGATGTTGTGCCAAATCATATGATTTCTGTAGATGTCAAGGATATGCCTGAATTTTTCCATAAGGAGCAGTTTGAGGGGAAGAGTATGATGTGCCGCAAACTTGAGATGATTCCGATAGAGTGTATTGTGCGTGGATATATCACAGGAAGCGGTTGGGCAAGCTATAAGGAAAATGGTACAGTGTGCGGAATAAAGCTGCCAGAAGGACTGCAAGAGTCCGAGAAACTTCCTGAGCCAATTTATACACCGAGCACAAAAGCAGAGTTGGGATTACATGACGAGAATATCTCCTTTGAGCGCAGTATTGAGGTGTTGGAGGCACAATTTCCTGGAAAAGGTGAGGAATATGCTGTAAGGATTAAAGATGCGACAATTGCCCTTTATAAAAAATGTGCTGCGTATGCGTTGAGCAAAGGAATTATTATCGCGGATACAAAGTTTGAATTTGGACTTGATAAAGATGGTAATTTGGTGCTTGGCGATGAGATGCTCACGCCGGACAGCTCTCGATTCTGGCCGCTTGAGGGATATGAGGCAGGAAAGGGACAGCCTTCTTTTGACAAGCAGTATGTGAGAGATTGGCTGAAAGCAAATCCAGACAATGAAAATCTGTTGCCAGATGAGGTGGTAGTCAAAACAGTTGACAAGTATAAGGAAGCGTTTGCACTACTTACAGGAAAAGATTTTGTATAATACAAAATATAGGGGAGTATGAAAAAAATTTATGTACAGGGAAGAGATAGACAGAACTCTTGACGAGACGGGCGTAAAGGAGGAGTGCGGCGTCTTTGGCATCTATGATTTTGACGCGCATGATGTTGCATCTACAATATATTATGGGCTTTTTGCTTTGCAGCACAGAGGACAGGAAAGCTGTGGCATTGCGGTTAGTGAAACCAGTGGTCCCAAAGGAAAGGTTGTATCTTATAAGGGAATGGGGCTTGTCAATGAAGTGTTTACACAGGATAGTTTGGAGACAATGAAAGGCGATATTGGAGTAGGACATGTGCGCTACTCGACGGCGGGGGCTTCCACGCGCGAGAATGCTCAACCGCTTGTCCTAAATTATGTGAAGGGAACGCTTGCGCTTGCACACAATGGAAATCTAATTAACGCCGCAGAACTTCGTCATGATTTAGAATATACAGGCGCTATTTTTCAGACGACGATTGACTCAGAAGTGATTGCGTATCATATTGCGCGTGAGCGACTCAATTCCAAGACGGTTGAGGAGGCGGTAAATCGGGCGTGTCAAAAGATTAAAGGTGCATATTCTCTAGTTGTTATGAGTCCTAGAAAATTGATTGGCGCGCGCGATCCGTATGGCTTTAAACCACTCTGTATTGGCAAGCGAGAAAACAGTTATATTATTACTTCAGAGACATGCGCACTCGATACAATTGGCGCGGAGTTTGTGCGTGATGTGCTTCCAGGAGAAACTGTCACCATCACGCCGGACGGTGGAATCCTCTCTGATTTATCGCGTGCAGTTTCAAGGGAACAGGAGGCGAGATGTATCTTTGAATACATCTATTTTGCACGTCCTGACAGTCAGATTGATGGAGTGAGCGTTTATGCTGCGCGAATCCGAGCGGGGCGTTTCCTTGCAATGGATTCTCCTGTAGATGCAGACCTTGTTGTGGGAGTGCCTGAGTCTGGAAATGCGGCGGCGCTTGGGTATTCGCTGCAATCGAGAGTACCATATGGCACAGCTTTTGTGAAGAATGGCTATGTTGGCAGAACCTTTATCAAGCCAAAACAGAGCAGCAGAGAGTCCAGTGTAAAAGTAAAACTAAACGTTCTTAAAGAGGCGGTAAATGGGAAGCGGATTATAATGATAGACGATTCGATTGTGCGCGGTACAACTTCGGATAGAATTGTGCGGATGCTCCGCGAAGCGGGTGCGAAGGAAGTTCATGTGCGCATCAGTTCCCCGCCGTTTCTGTGGCCCTGTTATTTTGGTACAGATGTGCCAGAAAAAGATCAGTTGATTGCCAACAATAGGACTGTCCATGACATTCAGGAGATAATTGGCGCAGATTCGCTGGGATATCTCAATATTGAACGACTGCGGGAGATGGTGGACGGATTGGGAATCTGCACAGGCTGTTTTAACGGAAATTATCCAATGGAACCACCAACAGAGGATATTCGCGGCGATTTTGACAAATAATAATAAGGAGAAAAATATGAGTACAGACAGATATACAAGTCCCCTTTCTGAGCGTTATGCCAGCAAGGAAATGCAGTATGTTTTTTCACAAGATATGAAGTTTAAGACATGGAGGCGTCTCTGGATTGCCTTGGCAGAGACAGAGATGGAGCTTGGACTGAGTGAGAATGGCAAGCCAGTTATCTCACAGGAACAGATTGACGAGCTGAAAGCGCACGCGGAGGATATTAACTATGAGGTTGCAAGGGAGCGCGAGAAAGTGGTGCGCCATGATGTGATGAGTCATGTGTATGCTTATGGTCAGCAGTGTCCAAAGGCGGCAGGCATTATCCATCTGGGAGCGACTTCCTGCTATGTCGGTGACAATACAGACATTATTGTGATGCATGAGGCGATGAAGCTTGTGCACAAAAAATTGGTGAATGTGATTGATGAGCTTGCGCAGTTTGCGGAGAAATACAAAAATCTTCCAACGCTTGCCTTCACCCATTTTCAACCGGCGCAGCCTACCACTGTGGGGAAGCGCGCCACGCTCTGGATACAGGAATTTTTGATGGATTTGGAAGATTTGGAGTATGTGATGGGAAGCCTGAAACTGTTGGGATCAAAAGGGACGACAGGCACGCAGGCAAGCTTTCTGGAGCTTTTTGATGGTGACCAGGAGACAATTGACAAGATTGACCCCATAATTGCTGCAAAGATGGGTTTTGAAGAGTGCTATGCGGTTTCAGGGCAGACGTATTCCAGGAAAGTGGATACGAGAGTGGCAAATATTCTTGCTGGAATTGCTGCAAGTGCACATAAGATGTCAAATGATATTCGGTTGTTACAGCATTTAAAAGAGGTGGAAGAACCTTTTGAGAAAAATCAGATTGGTTCGTCCGCGATGGCATACAAGAGAAATCCAATGCGCTCAGAGCGCATTGCCTCACTGTCCCGCTATGTGATGATTGACGCGTTAAATCCGGCGATTACTTCCGCGACACAGTGGTTTGAGCGGACACTGGATGACTCTGCGAATAAGCGGCTCTCCATTCCAGAGGGATTTCTAGCGATTGATGGAATTTTGGACTTGTGCCTCAATGTCGTGGATGGTCTTGTAGTCTATGACAAAGTAATCACAAAGCATCTTATGGCAGAGCTTCCGTTTATGGCGACAGAAAATATTATGATGGATGCTGTGAAAAATGGCGGTAACAGACAGGAACTTCATGAGAAGATTCGCACACTTTCTATGGAGGCTGGAAAGATGGTTAAGAAAGAGGGAAAAGACAATAATTTGTTGGAGCTGATTGCAGCGGAGCCAGAGTTTAACTTGACTTTGGAACAATTGCAGGAGGCGATGGACCCAGCTAAGTATGTCGGCAGGGCGCCAAGACAGGTCGATGCGTTCTTGGACAAGGTGGTAAAACCAATATTAAAGGCAAACAAAACAGAGCTGGGTATCAAGGCAGAAATTAATGTATAATTGTTCTTTACTTCTTTGTCAAAAAGTTGTATTATAGTTAGCGGTGCTGAATGCACTCGTATATTTAAGTCAATGTGTCTGATACTAATTTAGTATCAATACAATCAAAGAGGAAGAACCGGAGGTATGTCAATGGTAAAAGCAGTAGTAGGAGCGAACTGGGGCGATGAGGGAAAAGGTAAGATTACCGATATGCTCGCGCGTGAGGCAGATATTGTTATCCGTTTTCAGGGGGGCGCAAATGCAGGACACACAATTGTGAATAATTATGGCAAGTTTGCACTTCACACCCTGCCTTCAGGTGTATTTTATAATCATACGACAAGTGTTATAGGCAATGGTGTAGCGCTGAATATTCCTATCTTGATGGAGGAGATTAAGTCAATTACAGACAGAAATGTGCCAATGCCTAAGATTTTGGTGTCGGACAGGGCACAGATTGTGATGCCGTATCATATTCTGTTTGACCAGTATGAGGAGGAGCGTCTGGGCGGCAAGTCTTTTGGCTCTACAAAGTCTGGCATTGCACCTTTTTATTCAGATAAATATGCAAAAATTGGGTTCCAGGTGAGTGAACTCTTTGATGAGGAATTGTTGAAACAGAAAATTGAAAGTGTGACAGCTCAGAAAAATGTGATTCTGGAACATCTGTATCACAAACCGACAATAGATCCGTCAGAACTTCTCGACACACTACACACTTATCGAGATTTAATTAAACCTTTTGTGTGTGATGTCTCTGTGTATCTTGACGAGGCGTTAAAGGCTGGAAAGAATATACTTTTGGAGGGACAGCTTGGCACTTTAAAGGACCCCGATCACGGAATTTATCCAATGGTTACGTCATCATCAACACTGGCGGCTTACGGTGCGATTGGTGCAGGAATACCACCCTATGAAATTAAGGAAATTTATACTGTGTGTAAAGCATATTCGTCATCAGTGGGTGCAGGTGCTTTTGTATCTGAAATTTTTGGTGATGAGGCAGATGAACTTAGACGCCGCGGCGGAGATGGCGGAGAGTACGGCGCAACGACAGGACGCCCGAGACGCATGGGCTGGTTTGACTGTGTTGCTTCCAAATATGGTTGCCGTTTGCAAGGCACAACAGATGTCTGCTTTACTGTGCTTGATGTTTTGGGATATCTGGATGAGATTCCTGTGTGTACTGGATATGAGATTGACGGTGAAGTTACAACGCAGTTCCCTGTTACAGCAAAACTTGATAAGGCAAAACCAGTGTTCACCACACTACCTGGATGGAAATCAGATATTAGAGGCATTAGAAACTATGAGGATCTGCCAGAAAATTGTCGTAAATATGTTGAGTTTATTGAGGAGCAGATTGGCTATCCCATCACGCTTGTAAGCAATGGACCTGCTAGAGATGATATTATATATAGAAAAAGTTGTTTAATAAAATAAGTTCGAGTTTTTTAATTATGTTTGGTGAAATACGTATATAAATTAATTTGCTGGTGAGTTAAAAGTTCTATTTTTTATATATTGTACTGTGAAAGATAATATATTTACTATATGTGGTATAATTTTTGGTAAAACCATAAGAACTTTTAACTCTCTAGTCAATTTAAAGGAGAGAGTTAATGTCAATTAGCAATACAACTAAGGAAGATAATGCAAAAGAATTTGATTTAAATATTGAAAAGATATTAGAAAATTGGGAAGTATATCATGCTGTTAGAGAAATAATAGCAAATGCGCTTGATGAGCAGGTTCTGACAAATACAAAAGATATATCAATATATAAAACGAATGACGGTTGTTGGCATATAATAGATTATGGACGTGGACTAAATTATCATCATTTAACTCAAAATGAAAATGAAGAGAAATTAATTAATGATAAATTGATTGGTAGATTTGGGGTTGGACTTAAGGATGCATTAGCTACTTTATACAGGCATGGAATAAAAGTGCAAATAATATCCAAATACGGAAATATCACATTAAAAGAAGCATCAAAAAATGGATTTGATGACATAATAACTTTACATGCCGAAATTACTCCTTCTCAAAATTCTAATATGATAGGTACAGATTTCTGTTTATTTGGATGTAATGTGGAGGATATAGATAAGGCAAAATCATTATTTCTTAACTTTTCTAAGAAACAAATTTTAGAAAAAAATATATATGGAGAAGTTATAGAAAATACAACAGATGTAGCTGATATATACATTAATGGAGTTAAGGTTGCGGAAGAACCTAATTTTTTGTTTTCGTATAATATAACATCACTTACGTTGCAATTAAAAAAGGCACTTAATCGTGAGCGTACTAATGTAGGACGTTCAGCATATACTGGAAGAATAAAAGATATATTAAAAGCATGCTCATCAGAAAAAGTCATCAATACTCTTTTTGATGACTTACAACAATTTGGAACTGGCAATAGACATGATGAACTTTCTTGGAATGAAATTTCTATGCATGTATCAGTAAAAATGAGCCAGCTACATAAAGATACAACGTTTGTTTCTACAAATGATTTGCAAGATAACCCTTCGTTAATAGATGAAATGCGAAGAAGTGGGCGTAATCCTATCATAGTTCCAGATAATGTTATATCAAAAATGGATGATTATAATACTTGGGCAAAAGATGGAGAGACATTAACAACTGCAAGGCAGTATTTGAAAGAGGAACAGGAAAGATTCATGCCCATACCAGTTGATATAAGTACATTAACTATACAGGAAAAAGAGGTATATAATAAAACAGGTGCTATACTAGAGCTGATTGATGGAACTCCCAAGAATGTAAAGAAAATAATTATTGTTGAAAAAATATATGAATCAGAATTATTTAATGAAACCTTAGGGTTATGGGTTCCCAAGGAAAATAAAATTTTAATAAAAAGGACTCAGTTGAAATCAATAAAACAATATTCTGGAACATTACTTCATGAATGTGCTCATGCCATTAGCGGTGAGGATGATGTTAGTCGCAATTTTGAATTGAAACTTACAGAGATAATCGGAATGATATCATCAAAACTTGTGTAATACAAAGTGGATTTGTTCTAACAAATTAAAAAGTAATAATCTGAAATAAGAGAATTGGGAGAAAAATAAAATAAAGGATATTTGAGAAATCGTCGCAAAAGAGTATTAATCAGATTGTGACGATTTTTTTATGCGCAGATTCGTGCAGAGAAAATAAGCCGCTTAAGCGGCGTGTGAATAGTAAAGATAAATCTTTTTGTTACTTTTCACGACGAGGGGAGTTACTGATAGTAGTAATTCAGAGTGATATTTATAGTTTTGCTTTACAAAAATAACCCATCCTTCTAAATCATGTTCCTACAGAGTGTGTAGTTTATGGATATTCTATACTTATGAAAAGTAACATTTTTTCTACTTAATTTTGAAAATAAGTAGGATTTGTTGATATATTTTGTAAATTATGTTATACTGTGAACGTCTTCAAACAAATCATGCAGCAAATTTTTTGCGCACAAGTTCGTCATGTATATGACAAAGGAGGAAAAATTTATGAAGAAGAAAGTATTGTCACTGGTACTGACGGCTGCAATGGTAATGTCATTGGCAGCATGTGGTTCAGACAAGAATGCAGGCGGAGATGCAAATGCAAACACAGGAAATGCCGAGGCGGAGAAAACGGATACCAATGCGGCAGGAGCAGAGAATGCAGATGCAGCAGGGACGGGAAATGCAGATTCGTCGGAGGCAGCAGTGTCTGATATGAATATTGCAATGGTTACAGATTCCGGTGATATTACCGATCAGAGTTTTAACCAGACAACTTATGAATCCTGCAAAAGTTGGGCAGAGACTAATAATGTGCCGTTCACATATTACAAGCCAGACAGCGATTCTGATGAGGCGCGAAATGCCAGCATTGATCAGGCTGTGGCAGGAGGTGCCAATGTCATTGTGCTGCCAGGGTATATGTTTGCAGCGGCGGTGGTTGCTCAGCCAGAATTGTACCCAGATGTCAAATTTGTAGCGTTGGATGTCAGCGCGGGTGATATTTGTGAAAAAGGGGTAGGAGAAGGTTATACTTATAATCCAGCGGACTATAATGTGACGGATTACTACAATGAAGAGAATGTTTACTGCTGTACGTATCAGGAAGAACTTTCTGGATATATGGCAGGATATGCGGCTGTGAAGTCTGGTTATAAGCATCTAGGATTTTTGGGTGGTATGTCTGTGCCGGCAGTTACTCGTTTTGGATATGGCTATGTACAGGGAATTGATGCGGCAGCGACAGAGCTTGGCATTGCAAGTGATGTGGAAGTAGAGTATGTCTGCGGCGGACAGTTCTATGGCGATGCAGATATCACAAGTGCTATGGATACTTGGTATGGAACAAAGAACGTGGAAGTTGTGTTTGCATGTGGAGGCGGTATCTATACTTCAGCGGCAGAGGCAGCAGGAAAAGTGGATGGAAAAGTGATTGGTGTTGACTCTGATCAGCAGCCGATTATTGACGAAAAATATGGACAAGGTATGACAGTTACATCTGCAATGAAAGGACTTTCTGCAACTGTTAACAGCGTTCTTACAGATATCAGAGACGGAAATTGGAGTCAATATGCAGGAAAGATTGAGAACCTTGGGCTTGTCTCAGAAAATCCAGAAGAAAATTATGTACAGTTGCCGCTCAGCACAACACAGTGGAGTGATACCTTTACAGAGGATGATTATCGTGCACTTGTCAAGGCGATGTACAGTGGAGAGGTTACAGTATCCAGTGATATTTCAGCGATGCCGTCAACAACAGTAAAAGTGACAGATTACGGTAGTATTAAGTAATAATGGGAATTATTTTTCATAAAAGGGAGATTAAAAAACTCCCTTTTTTTGTAATAAATTAGTATCATATGAAGGGAGGCAATTACAGATGGCGGAGTATGCGATTGAAATGTTGAATATCACCAAGAAATTTCCAGGCATCATAGCAAATGACAACATTACATTACAGTTAAAAAAGGGTGAGATTCATGCGCTGCTCGGTGAGAATGGGGCGGGAAAATCGACGCTTATGAGCGTGCTTTTCGGCCTGTATCAACCGGAGGAGGGCGAGATTCGCAAGGACGGAAAGCGCGTTACAATCAATGACCCAAATGATGCCAATGCACTAGGGATTGGTATGGTTCACCAACATTTTAAGCTTGTGGAATGTTTTTCGGTTCTCGATAATATTATTTTGGGAGTGGAGACTACAAAAGGCGGACTGTTGCAAAAGGAGGAGGCACGCAAAAAAGTGGTTGCGTTATCCGAAAAATATGGTCTTTCTGTGGACCCAGATGCAATTGTGGAAGATATTACAGTGGGTATGCAGCAAAGAACAGAAATTCTGAAAATGCTTTATCGTGACAATGATATTCTGATTTTTGACGAGCCGACGGCAGTGTTGACACCACAGGAGATTCAAGAACTTTTGACCATTATGAAGAATCTTGCAGCAGAGGGGAAGAGCATTTTGTTTATCACACATAAGCTTGCAGAGATTATGCAGGTAGCAGACCGATGTAGTGTGCTCAGAAAAGGAAAATACATTGGCACAGTTTCAATAAAGGACACTACGCCCGAGAAATTGTCCGCAATGATGGTGGGACGTGATGTCAATTTTGTTGTGGAGAAAAAAACTGCGACTCCCAAAGAGGTTGTTCTTGACATTAAAAATATGACAGTTGCTTCAAAGCGTCATAAGAATAATGCTGTCAACAATGTGTCATTTCAGGTGCATAGAGGTGAGATTGTCTGTATTGCAGGGATTGACGGGAATGGGCAGACAGAATTTGTCTATGGTTTATCAGGATTGGAGCCATTAAAAAGTGGAACTATTACAATGAATGGCACAGATATTACCCATTTGCCAATTCGCAGACGTTTGACAATGGGTATGAGTCATATTCCAGAAGATAGGCATAAGCATGGACTTGTTTTGGATTACTCCCTTGAGGATAATATTGTTTTGCAGCGGTATTTTGAGCCGCAGTTTACAAATAAATTTGGATTTCTAAAAAGAAAGGAAATCCGAAAATATGCCAATCGATTAATTGAACAGTATGATGTGCGCTCTGGTCAGGGGGCGGTGACAAAAGCGCGTTCTATGTCCGGTGGCAATCAGCAAAAGGCGATTATTGCACGTGAGATTGACAAAAATCCTGAACTTTTGATTGCTGTTCAGCCAACAAGAGGACTTGATGTAGGTGCAATCGAGTATATCCATAAGCAATTGGTAGCACAGAGAGATGCTGGAAAAGGTGTTTTGCTGGTTAGTTTGGAACTGGATGAGGTTATGAATGTATCTGACAGAATCCTTGTGATGTATGAAGGGGAAATTGTGGGAGAGTTTGATCCAAAGAAAGTTACGGTTGAGGAGTTGGGACTCTACATGGCGGGATCGAAACGAAAGGAGGCAGTGAGATGAGTACAGAACAGAAAAAAGAGAACAGCCTTCTAAAAAAGTGTATTAGAAATAACGGATTTCAGACCATTATAGGTTCATTGCTCTGTATCGTTATAGGTCTTTTGATTGGCTATATTGTGCTTTTGCTGATTAATCCGCAAGGTGCAGGAAAAGCAATCACTGCGATTTTAAAAAATTTTCTCTACTATCCAAGTGCCGCCGCAGCGAAAAAGTATTTTGGCACAACGCTGGTAAAGGCTTCTGCGCTGTTGATGTGTTCTCTGTCTGTGTTGTTTGCATGGAAGGTAGGCTTGTTTAACATTGGTGCGGCGGGACAGTATGTAATTGGCGCTGGTGCTTGTCTGTACTGTGGTTTAAAATTTGGTATGCCGTGGTATGTATGCCTGCTTGCCGCAATTATTGCAGCAGCGCTTGTCGGAGCCATTTCTGGAGTGCTCAAGGCATATTTTAACGTCAATGAAGTTATTTCTTGTATTATGTTAAATTGGATTGGACTATATGTGGTAAATATGTTGCTGTCAAATGTAAAAGAACAGACGACACCATACACTAGACCACTCTCTAGTGTGAATAAGAGTGCACTGTTACCCAATATGGGACTGGACAAACTGTTTTCTAAGAATGAGTTTGTCACAATTGGACTTTTGCTTGCAGTAGTTGCTGCCATTGCCATATGGATTTTGTTGGAAAAAACAAAGTTTGGCTATGAGTTAAAGGCGACAGGGCTGAATAAAAATGCAGCAAAATATTGTGGTATGCGTGAGAAAACAAACATTATTCTCACAATGATGATCGCTGGAGGGTTGGCGGGACTTGGCGCGGGTATTTTTTATCTGACAGGAATTGAACAGTGGATGGTACAGCAGACTTCTGTTCCGGCAATGGGATTTAATGGGATTGCGGCAGCCTTCCTAGGAGGTTCCAACCCAATAGGAGCGATTTTTTCCTCTTATTTTATACAGCACATTACCAGTGGTGGTACTTATGTTGACAAGACAATGTACTGTTCGCAGATTTCAGACTTGATTTCAGCGTTTATTATTTATCTATGTGGTTTTGTATTTTTCTTTAAAATCCGTTTGAACAGATATTTGGATAAAAGGGATGAGAAGAAAGGAGGCGCGAAGTAATGCTGTTATTGGTTCAATACACATTAATATTTGCCTCAGTTTTAATACTTGTGGCACTTGGCGGATGCTTTTCAGAACATAGCGGTGTTATCAATATTGGTCTGGAGGGCATTATGGTTATCGGTGCACTTGGAGGTGCACTGACAATGCGATATCTTGCGGCTGGAATGCCTGCCTTTGTTGTCATTTTGCTTGTCGTGCTGGCGAGTGTCATCAGCGGTATGATTTTTTCCCTTTTGTTGGGTGTCGCTGCAATTAAGTTCAACGCTGACCAGACACTTGTTGGAACAGCGCTTAACCTTCTCGGTCCTGCAATTGCAGTTGTTCTTGTGAGGGCAGTAAATACTGCTGAGAATGTGGATAATGTGTCTTCCACAGTGGTTTATGGACAGGCAAAGAAAGCGTTTCTGGTCAATATAGGCAGTTTTGAATTTAACTGGTTTATGTTGATTGCTCTGTTGGTGTTAATTGCTTCCTATATTGTATTGTATAAGACGCGGTTTGGTCTGCGGCTCTGCGCTTGCGGTGAGCACCCACAGGCTGCGGATTCTGTTGGAATTAATGTCTACAAAATGCGCTATGCAGGCGTGCTGATTTCAGGTGCACTTGGTGGATTGGGTGGTCTCGTCTATATTACCGCTGGCGTAAGTGAGTGGAAGTTTGAAAATGGCGTGGCGGGATTTGGTTTTCTTGCACTTGCAGTGATGATCTTTGGACAGTGGAGACCAGTCAATATTGGACTTACCGCACTGTTGTTTGGCATGTTTCGTGCACTTTCCAATGTTTATATGGGCTTTGACGCGCTGGTGGCGCTCAAGCTTCCTAGCACAATTTACAATATGCTTCCATATATTATTTCTCTGATTGTCCTTGTGTTTGTCTCCAAAAAGTCAAGGGCGCCCAAAGCGGAGGGAATACCTTATGATAAGGGATTAAGATAAAATTAAGAAGGGATAGGAAAAACACAATATGGGATTCTTGAATCACCGAAAGAAAAATAAAGAACCAAAGCGCGTAGAAAAGTATGGTCTTCTATTTTGCCCAGAGGGCAATCATACAAAAATAATCGACCAGATTGAAGCGTTCTTTAATGGTAAGTCCGATAAAGAAATAAATGTCAATGAAACAGATACCATCGGTCAGGAAAACAGTGAGACGAATTACTATACCCTGCATAATGGCGATATGGAAATTGTTTTTGTTGCTTCTGGGCTGGAAGAGGAAAAAGAGGGAAAAAACTATGCTAAAGACCAGATTGGAGGAGTACAGGGATTTGTGTATTCAATTCAAACAGAACATGTGGATATAAAGCGCAATTTGTTCTATCATCTGCGTCAATGTAACGGCATTGTACAGATTATTTTTCGCTATGACAGTGCAAGTGCACAGGAAACTGTTGAGAAGGAAAAAGAAATACTTGGGCCAATTTTGATGGTTGCAGAAAAGTTACAGGGAGTTTTAACTTTTGGAGATGGGACAGAATTTTTTAACAGCAAAGGGCAACTGATTCTTAACCAAAAAGGAAATACAAAATTAGATTACTATATGCCGGCTGAGGTTCAACCAGATAAGGATTGGGGAAAGGATATGCCACAGGAGACCTTAGACCGGAAAGAACGCTCTATGGCATGGCTGAAAGAGAAAAGAATTTATGTCTCGCCGTGGCTGCCTTTTCTCTGTGAGATAGAAGCAAATGGACCTGCGCACACCACAAGAGAAATCTGTGGCAGGGCGGCTGCACTGTTGGCTGTCTCACTATATTCAGAGTGTCGTCTTGGAGAGGGAATGGATTATGAGCAGGCGAAGGAATTTATCGCTTCTGTCATGGAACGTTTTATAGTAGAGGAGTTTCTTTCTCCGAAAGAAAAAAATTATCTGGAAAATTCAGAGTCTACTAGAGAAGAGCAGATTCAATATTCATGGCAATATGAAAATTTGCTGGTTATGGAGTGGGCACTTGGTCTTGTGGATGAACTTCCGTATCCTGATAATATTTGTGATGTGGGTGGAACTGTTCGCGTATTGCACCCATTTGATTCTCTTGAGGAGTTTGAGCAAGGCGTATCAGTACGTCCATACAGGGAACTGCTTGATGCAGCGGATTTGATTTATCGGATAGACTGGGCTTGTGTCGATGCGCGTGTGATGGGCATGAAAGCACCCGCTGAATTGAATGCAGGAGTTGTTATGGAGCGGCATCGGTCTTTGTTTTGGCTTGCGGGTATAGATGATCGCTGTGCATGGGATGATGTTGATCTATCCACTTAATTTTTTCCTATTTGATTGATAGATGCATTTTGCGATATTCGCTGGGCGTCATTCCTGTATATTTTTTAAATTGTCTCATAAAATGTAATTCATTGTCATATCCGCAGAAGGCAGACAATGCCTGGATAGACATGTCGGTTGTCCGCAAATAGAATTGTGCGTTTTTAATGCGGGACTGAATAATATCTTGAATACAAGTGGTATCAAAGAAACTTTTGTAGAGACGCTGAAAATGGGTCGGGCTGAGATTCACTTCCCGTGCAATCGAAGCAACGTCCCATTTTTTGTGTGGGGCGTTTTGAATATTCATACGAATCTGGTTTAAGCGCTGAAAATATTTGTTTTTCAACCGTTCGTCCTTGCTGGTATGAAATTGTCCTGCAAGAGAGTACAAAAGGGCATGCATTAGGGCATCAATAATTTGTTCTTTGTATAAATGAGAGGATAAGTTTTTAGAAACAATTATTTTGACGTATTCTGTCAGTAAGGTTATATCTGTCAGTGGGAATGGATGGTTTCGTGGAAGAGCTAGTTGTTCCATTAGATGTTCTTCCTCTGAAAAGTCAAAATGAATCCAATCATCACTGTAGGACTGCGCATGACAACCATAATGAATATAAGCATTTTTATCATATAAAATAGCTGTGTTGGGGGTAGTGCCAATAAGTTTTCCATCAATCTCAAAAAATGCCTCTGTTTTTATAAACATAAGTGTATAGACACCATTTCCATTTGGACGTCGTATATCAAAATTAGTGCCATGTCTGGAATCAAATCCACAGTTGCTTACGATAATCATTATTATACCTCTAAAGTAAAATGTTGTCAGTACTGTAACATACAATATAATGGTTTTTCCTTTTCCTGTCAATAAAAATATATGGTAAAAAAGTGCAAAAAGTCAGTTTTTGGTTAATTTGGCAATTGTTTCTTTTGTTGTATACATGTATTCTATTCTCCGTGGATAAAATTCAAATCTGAAAAAATAGAGGAGGTGAATCTATATGATAAGCAGAAACATATTTTTAACAGACATCGATGAAGTTATGGAGTTTGTCAATCAGGTAGAGAAATGTTCCTATAATGTGGACATCGCTGTAGATGACTCTGTGATTAATGCAAAATCTGTTCTCGGGATGCTAAGCAAGGGATTCCGCCGTATGATGCGAATGGATATCCACGCAGACCATGCAGATGAATTGCTTGAAAAGATTGCAAGATTCTGCATTTAGAGAATGAAGAAGGTGCAAGACAACAGATACAATAGAAAAATAACCAAAGTCCTCCAATTGCGGTTGGAGGATTTTTGTTTATGCGCAGACCCGTGCAGAGGAAATATGTTGCCAAGGCGGCGCATGGGTCGCGCGGCGAGTAGGGGAAGAAACCTTCCCTACTCGATTGCCACGGGCATGCAGAGGAAAGAATAATAGATTTCGAGAGGCTATAAGAATACGGAGGAGCATATGAATTATGATTTAACACAGGGAAATATTATGAAAAATTTGTTGAAGTTTTCATTTCCAATCATGGTTGGCAATGTGCTTCAACAACTTTATAACGTGGTAGATACATTGATTGTCGGGCGGTATCTGGGTAAAAATGCGTTGGCAGCAGTAGGGTCTTCCTACACACTGATGGTTTTTGTGACATCGATTATCTTAGGACTTTGCATGGGCAGCAGTGCGTTTTTTTCTATGCAGTTTGGCAGACGAGATCAGAAACGACTAGAACAGGGAATTTATATGGCATTTTTAATGATAGGAATAGTCACTTTAGTATTAAACATTTTGGTTTATATAGGAATTTATGGGATTCTTGCCTTTCTTCGTGTACCAGAGGAAGTCATTCCATATATGAAGACGTATTTGTTGTGGATTTTTGCGGGGATTGCGGCAACTTTTTTGTATAACTTTGTGGCAAATTTTATGCGTGCTCTTGGCAACTCATTTATACCACTATGTTTCCTAGGGATTTCGGCTGTGCTAAATATTTTTCTGGACTTATTTTTTATTAGGGTATTGATGTGGGGTGTCAGCGGGGCAGCGGTAGCGACTGTGGTTTCGCAGTATATTGCAGGTGTTGGCATTCTGTTATATTGTTTAAAAAAATATCCTGAAGTACATATTAAAAAGGAAAACAGGAATTGGAATCCTAATATTTTAAAGGAGCTGCTTAGTCTGTCGTCACTGACATGCCTGCAACAGTCTGTCATGAACTTTGGAATCTTGATGGTACAAGGGTTAGTTAACAGTTTTGGGTCTGTTGTGATGGCAGCTTTTGCGGCGGCTGTGAAGATTGACTCTTTTGCCTACGCACCAGTACAGGATTTTGGTAATGCGTTTTCAACGTATGTAGCACAGAACTTTGGTGCGGGAAAAAGGGAACGAATCCGAAAAGGAATGCGAGATGCAGTGCTTGGCGCGTTTGTGTTCTGTGCAGTGATTTCCACTTTGGTGGTGGGATTCGCGAAACCACTTATGTCGTTGTTTTTAGATGAGAGCAGTGCAGATGCAGTATTGGTTGGTGTGGGTTATCTTCGTATTGAGGCGTCCTTTTACTTTGGTATTGGGCTGCTATTTCTGTTTTATGGATACTTCCGTGCGATGAACAAACCAGGAATTTCGGTTGTTCTCACTGTGATATCACTTGGAATGCGTGTGTTGTTGGCATATATTTTGTCATCTATCGACGCGATTGGTGTGACTGGCATTTGGATGTCTGTGCCAATTGGGTGGATTCTTGCTGATACCGCTGGGGTGTATTTTTATAGGCGTGGGAGTGAATAGATTTCTTTATCAGCAGTCGACAGCTTTCTTGCAATATAGACAGCCGGTGTATCCAAGAGACTTGTAAAGATAAAGATTACATAACTTGAGAACACTATATTCATCAAAGTCTTTATTTCGTAAACGCCCCAGAATGCGGCGAAGGTGTACAAAAAAGTATTGAAAAATTGAGAAATTAGAGTGGAACCGTTATTTCTCAGCCACAAAAATTTTTTGGAATCATTGCACAATTTCGTTGTCTTAGTCCAAATTGCATGGTATGCAAAAACATCGAATGTCTGTACGATTGCATAGACAATGATACTGCTAAGCATTAAACGTGGAGTGTTGGCAAAGACGGAAGCAATCGCAGGCGAAGCCCAATCGTTTGCATTTGGTGTGTAGAGCATCCATGATTGTGAGATTAAGATAAAAATCCCTGAAGTGAGAATGCCAATTAGGACAGCTTTGTTTGCGGCGCGTTTTCCTTCTGCCTCACTTAAAATGTCAGTGACCAGAAACGTAGAGGCAAATAAAATATTGCCAAGTGTCTGTTCCATGCCAAAAGCATTTACTACTATTAGCACCTCAATATTTGCCGCAATTGTAGCAAGTACCGTCCAACAGTAAAGCCCTGCTTTCCCAAGAAAATGGTAAAAAAGCACAACGCAAGTGTAAATGAAAACGAGACTAAGTATTAATAAAAATTCATTGCGCATAAAAATTTCCTCCTAAATTAATGGCTTACCCAACGCCAAAATCTGTATTTTCAAACAGGATATCGACGCGTTCGTTATCCTGGTAAAGTGGATAAATTTTACGACTAAAAATTTCGATAACAGCCGGATTTGGTTTTATTTTTGTCGTGTTTTCGACCATGATATTAATACAGACACGATTAAAATTTGCAAGTCCTGTCTCGATATCATAGCGCATGGAAGTCTCTGTCTGTCCTTCTAATCCAAAGAGTAGACAGACTTCGTCAAAACAAGCAGCAATCTTTGTGGGAGATGTCTCATCAATCCCTTTGTGAAGTACGTTTTCGCGAAACGCTGCATCAAAAGTTTCCACGCCAATTTTTATATTGGCATGAATCCCATACGAATCAAAAGTATTGCGCAGAGTTGCGACACAATCTCGATGCATCCAGTGACATTCAAAATGAATTTCCTTGATTCCTTTTTGAACACAAATGTCAATGATTCGTTGAAATGTCTTTGCATCAAGATCGACAAAGCTTCCCGAATTAATAACTTCTAGGCGTTTATATTTTCCAGTAACATTGTTCAAAATTTCCTGATTTAACGCATAATTGCTATCTTCATCAGAACTGAAATCAAGATGATAATCACAAAATGTACAGCGCCGCCATTTACAGCCAGAACCGCGCAATAATACAATTTCCCGCTTATTTTTTTCTTTTATTTCTGCATATCTTGTCAATGAATTTCCTCTCCCTACTTGTCGCTGTGTTCTCATATGTGTAAAAGTAAAAAGGAATCCGCAGTTAGCAGATTCCCATAGCGTTGCGCATACAAACAAAAAGGAGCACAAAGCTCCGAATTTTACAAGAAAGAGACAGGCATAGAGCCTGTAATACTTTCATTAAAAATAAAATCCATAGTTTTGTTTATAGACAGGATGGTTGCGAACTGTCTGTTTAAAATTAATTGTGTTTTTGACTTTCCACAAAATATCTCATGTAAATTACAAGATAGATATTCTTTTAGCAGAGAAATTATAGCACAACATAGATAACATGTCCACTATCATTTTAAATATTTTCTTTCTCCGTGGCCTTTTCTGTTTTTTTATCTTCTGGAAAAAGTTCCGCTATGGTATGTTTGTTTTGCATTCGTCCAATACAAAACAATAGAATCCAAGCCAACAAGGGAATTGTGATAATGCCAAATAAAAGTGCCATAAATCGATTTCCAGCTTCCCCTGGAGCGGCTGTAAATGCGGAGATTACATATGCGATAAGCAAACCGATAATTGCGATAAGTGCGGCGATGGCAGCAAGCCGTTTGGAATTTTTTTTCATAATTGGATACCAAACCTTTCTATAAACAATGAAATATACTGGCGGTCGAAAAGACTGACCGCTTAGTATAAGATGGATTATAATCTGCAAAAAAGAAAAATGCAAGTGGCTATCAAAAATCATTAGGTGAGAACACTAACCTTTGACTTTCTATGAAGTTTAGTATATACTGTTGCTATGCGAATTGGTATGGAGCCGTTTGGAATATCACATTTGTACAATACCTAAGGAACTTGTCAAATTATTTGTCTGTGTGGTGTTGTTGTACAAGTGTGAACATATATCGCAGAAGATTTTATGGTACAAAAATATCTAAAAATATAAGATGAAAGATGAAAGGGTGTTAAAGATCATGGCAGACGAAAAGACTTTATTAGAGCAGTGGAGAGGTATGGCGTACAATGAGCAGACAGACAAGAATGTACTCCAGAAGCTTTGGATTGATTATTTCCAGAAAGAAAAAGAAATTTATCAGCAGCTTTTAAAGAATCCTGACGAGGAAGTGCGTGGGACAGTAAAAGAGCTTGCGGAAAAGTATGATGTGGATATTATGACAATGACAGGGTTCCTTGATGGCATCAATGAGAGCTTAAAGACGGAGAATCCGATTGAGAAAATGGATGAGGACACAGAGGTAAGCCTTGGCTTTGATAAAGTGAATCTCTACAAAAACATGGTGGCAGCGGAGGCGGACTGGCTGTATAATCTTGAAGAGTGGAATGCAATTTTTGATGAGGGGACAAAAAAGGCACTTTATAAAGAACAAAAATCCTCGACAACAGTTGTTAAGGAGACGAAAATTTATCCGAACGATCCATGTCCATGCGGAAGTGGCAAAAAGTATAAAAAGTGTTGTGGAAAGAATAAGTAAGAAGATAGTTGTGTAAAAGAATTAGGAGAAAGAATGGATAGAAAGGCAGTTGCACGACAGACCCTCTCAATTATGGAGCAGGGATATTATCAATATAAGGACAGGAAAATTGATATTGGTTCGGATATGGAGCATTCCATACGCGATAGTGTTCTGATTACGCCACAGCAGGCGGATATGTTGCTTGAGGAATACAGTAAATCTGAGAGCATTGAAATGTCTACAGTAGATGCGGAAAATATTTCTACAGTAGATGCGATTCTCAAACTTGTAAAAGAAGAAAAACAGAATATTGGAGTGCTTAATTTTGCCAGCGCAAAAAATCCAGGCGGTGGTTTTTTGAATGGGGCTATGGCGCAGGAGGAGAGTTTGGCAGCATCAAGTACGCTGTACAAAACATTGATAGCACATGAGGAGTATTATCAAAAGAATCGTGCGCAGCGTTCTATGATGTACACAAATCACGCAATTTATTCGCCGGATGTTGTGTTTTTTAGGGACGGTAGATTTCAACTGGTAGAAAAGCCTTTTAAAGCATCTGTGTTGACGCTTCCGGCAGTAAATATGGGGCAAGTGTTGTTAAAAGGAGAGGACTGTGCAGAGGCAGAGCGTGTTATGCGGCGCAGGATGAAACTAGCTTTGGCAATTTTTGCAAAACAGGGAGCAAAAAATCTGGTGTTGGGTGCTTATGGATGTGGTGTGTTTCGCAATGATCCAAAGTTGATTGCTACTTGGTGGCAGGAGTTACTTGAAGATGAAGGAATGGGGCAGTATTTTGATTCTATTTTTCATGCTGTGTTAGATCACTCCCAAAATGGAGCATGCATTAAGGCTTTTAAAAATTAACTCTTTACAAATGTGCTTTTTAGGAATAATATAGTAGTAACAAAAATGAATGACTTAAAATGTTGATGAGACGAGTAAGATATTGTAATGTACCAGAGAGGAGTGCCGTTTGCGCTGGAAGCACTCTTACAGGAGATATTTGAAAACTACCTCGGAGTGACCCCAATCCGGTCCGGTGATTCCGTTACAATCGATGAGCGGTCTGTTATATTTGATTTTGGTACAGACAAGCAGGGTGGAACCGCGTTAATACGTCCCATGCATTACAGAAATTGTAGTGTGTGGGATTTTTTATGCGCACGGGCGTCCAAATGAAATATGTCAGCAAAGTTGACGGACACCCGACGCGATGAGTAGGGAAGAAGTTTCCCTACTCGATTGCACAAGTTTGTGCAGAGAAAATATGCCGCTAAGGCGGCGCAAGTAGGAGCAATATATAAAGAAAAGGAGATTAAGCTATGGAAGAGAACAAGACAAAGTATGAAGCGTACCTGTTGCCAGCATTATGTTTCCTGGTGGGAATCCTTATTGGAATCCTGTTATCACTAGTGAAAAGCGGTTGAATATCTGTATTGAGCGACAACACAATCGGATCAAAGAATGGTTGTGGAAACAAAGCAGATGATATGATGATAGCTGCACGCAAGGAAAAATAAGGATAGATAAGATGGAACAAAAGATTTCAAAAAATACGATACTGAAAGATTGTATGAATCAGATACTACGGTCGGTTGTTCTGCTCTTGGTGGGAATTTTGGCTGGTTATCTGTTGCTAATGATGGCATATCTGTTGCCTGTGGAAAAAATGCAGGAAAATTTGTTGAAATCTATAGATGTTTTGACAGAAGAGCAGGAATACCATAAAGTGATTCCAGGATATAATAGTACACAGCTTGACAATTTTACAGACTCCTGGATGCTAGGAAATGCCGTCTATGACAATTCTCTTCCAATATGGGAGAGAGCGCTTACATGTACAAGTGCAGATTATGATGAGGGACCGTTAAATGGGCTTGTACGTTACTTAAGGAAACCTGGGGGAGGGGGTATAAATGAGGAGATAGAATATACTCGGTATTGGCATGGTTATCTTATCATATTAAAGCCATTGCTGCTATTTTTTAACTATGCAGATTTGCGTGTTCTTAATATGATGTTGGATATTTTACTAATGTTTGTTGTTTTCAATACATTGAAAGATATGGGGTTTGAAAGAGAAGCATGGGGTTATATTGTGGCAGTTCTTTTTATTATGCCAGTTGTAATTCCGCTCTCCATACAATTTTCTGGAATGTTTTATCTCACCAATATTGCATTGTGGATTCTATTAAAAAAATATAATCAGATTGTAGAAAAGAATGGTATGATACTATACTTTCAGATGATTGGAATGGCGGCAAGCTATTTTGATTTTCTGACGTATCCAATCGCTAGTCTTGGTATTCCTATGGTGTGTTTGCTTTTGCTGGACAGTGACAATACACTCTGGTTAAAAATAAAAAAAATAATTTATCTTTCCATTAGTTGGGGATTTGGATATAGCGCAATGTGGGCTGGAAAATGGGTGTTGAGTACACTGATTCTAAAAGATAATGTGATTGCAAATGCGCTGTCGCAAGTCTTATTGCGATCTTCCCATATACAAAATGGTGAGAAAATCTCAACGACGGATACATGGATTCGCAATTTGGAGTTCTTTTTTAAAAAACCATATCTAATTTTAATTGTCATATGTTTTATTGTTGCAATAATAGGGATTTACAGGAATAGAAAATCTATAATATATGTTTTTGTAGATACTTTTCCGTTTATGCTTATCGCAGCAATGCCATTTGTTTGGTACATTTTTGTAGGACAGCATTCCTATGAGCATCACTGGTTTACATTTAGAGGATTAATGACAAGTGTGTTTGCCTGTATGTGCATTTGCGCACGTCTATATGGGACAAAAAGCAGTTCAGAAGATTCTTTGAAACAGTGATATAGGCAGGGTGACAAAAAATTAGAGAGGTGTATTGGAACATGAAGATTGAGACAAAAGATAAGATTAGACAACTAGGATTCGCGCACAAAGGTTTTTGTTTTTTTATCATATTTCAGATATTGATATTATGTTGTGTATTTGCAGGGATTTTTGGAAAGCCTGTGACAATAAAACTTGATGCAGGGAATATAAATATTAAGGATGAAAAGGTCGTTGTGAATGAGGACAATTCATTTTATATTACTGGAAAAAATGATGAGGAAAATTTTGGTAGATGGATTGCAGGTACAGAGCTTTTTGATTTGAAAGAGGGGATGTATAAGATTTCTCTTGATTATTGGTCTCTTTTGTATGATACGGAAGTAGGTGGTAATTGTGAGGATATTACTGGAACGTTACAGATCTTGAGGACGAATATTACAGATGATAAACTTTGCTATAATGACCTTACATTTCAGGATGGGCATACACATCAAGAGACACGCCTATGGATTCGTAATATTGGTGGCGAAAAAGGACTTCAACTTATGGTTAATTTTCATGGAATGGGAGAACTTCGCATTGATAGGATTGTGATTCAAGAACTTTCCATGTGGCGTGTAATGAAGTTTTTTGCATGGCTTTTAGGATTTTTGACAATAGACACAATTTACGTTTATTTCTTTGTAAGCAAGAAAGCAACAAATAAACCTGCCATAGCGATTCTTATCTTTGCATCTTTTTTTGCAAGTTTGCCGCTGCTCACAGACTCTTTATTTTGGGGGCATGATTTGGATTTTCACTTGAATCGGATTATGGCGCTTGCAAATGGATTGAAAGCAGGGCATGTTTTTGTGCCGATTCAGACAGAAGTATTAAATGGTTATGGCTACGCCTCGCCATTGTTTTACAGTCAGTTGTTTTTATATCTGCCTGCAATTTTGTATAACTTGGCAGTTCCAATTCAGATGTGTTATCAGATTTATGCAATTTTTGTAAATATTCTGACTTGTGGGATTGCTTATTATAGCTTTAAAGGAATTGCGCGGGATAATCAGATTGCTGCCGCAGGCGCATTGATATATTTACTTTCGCCATATCGAATTACTAATTTGTTTATTAGAGCGGCAGTGGGAGAGTATACTGCGATGGCATTTTTTCCATTGATTGTATATGGTTTTGTGCGCGTCTATACAGAAGAAGATACAAAATTGGGAATCCGTGTGTATCTGCCAATTGTTGTTGGTTTAACTGGACTGATTGAGAGCCATGTGCTTTCTTGCGAACTATCGGCATTGTTTATCGTAGTATTGTGTCTGGTAAATTATAAAAAGACTTTTGTGTTAAAGCGCTTTATCGCGCTTGTGAAGGCAGCAGTGTTAATATTGTTGGTAAACATGGCTTTTATTCTTCCTTTTTTGGATTCCATGCAGATGAATATACGAGTGAACAATGAGCCAATTAATCAAATACAGGTGCATGGAACTTACTTGCAGCAGGTTTTTAGCGGATTTCAGGTTTCTCTTGGCGACAGTCGCAGAGGAATGAATGCGGAAATGCCTTTGTCATTAGGGAGTGCATTGGTGTTTGGGATCATCGTTTTTCTTGTGTATTATTGTGTTCAAAAAGAGCAGCAAATAGAGAAAAACAATGAGATGAAGATTGGTGGTATCTGTACGATATTTACAATTGTAAGCGTTATTTTATCGCTGCGCTTTTTTCCTTGGGATAGTCTTGAAAATCTAAATAGAACACTTGCAAAAGTGTTGTGTATGGTACAGTTTCCTTGGAGATATCTTTCTATGGCAACAATCTTTGCGGCAGTTGCAACCGTCGTAGGACTTTATGGTGTGAAAGAACTGAAAGGGGTGCGCAGTATGCAACTCTTGGGAGGAGGACTTTGCCTGTTCACAATTCTCGCAAATAGTTTGTTTATGTCGATTTATACGAATGGTATCAATATTGAGCGGGTTTATGGTGATGCGGATGTTATAAAAGCGGTGAGTGGGGGAGAATATATTCTTGATGATACGATAGAAGGAAATCTTCGCTGGCGCAAAATTTTTACTGATGAAAATTTTGTAACAGTTTCAAATTATCAGTATGAGGGAGGGGTCACAACATTTGACTGTATTAATACATCAGAAACAGAAATGACTGTGGAGATACCACTTATGAATTATGACAATTATCATGCGCGTGATATGGAGTCAAACAGTGAGTTTCCTATTGTAAATGGAGCGGATAACAGGGTGAGTATTGTGGTTCCAGCACATTTTGAGGGCAAGATTCGCGTGACATATGAATTTCCTATTTTATGGAAGATAGCGTATGTTGTTTCCGCAGTTTCTGTTGTGCTAATTATTGCAGTTCTTGTATTTGACAGTACAAAAAAGCGAAATATTATTAAAAATAATTGTTGATAAACATTTTTTATAATTATATAGAAAAAAGGAGAGGGAGAAATGAAAATTACATTAAAAGATGGCTCTGTAAAAGAGTACAGCGAAGCAAAATCAATTATTGATATTGCAAAAGATATTAGCGAGGGACTAGCGCGCGTGGCTTGCGCTGGTGAGATAAATGGTGAATTGGTGGATCTTAGAACAATCATTGACAACGACTGTGCACTCAATATTATTACAGCGACGGACCCCAAAGCACTCTATGTAATTCGCCACACCGCGTCTCATGTGCTTGCGGAGGCAGTAAAACGCTTGTTTCCGAATGCGAAGGTTACAATTGGGCCGGCTATAGAAGATGGATTTTATTATGATTTTGATTCTGATCCATTTTCAAGAGAAGATTTGGATAAAATTGAGGCGGAGATGAAGGCGATTATCAAAGAGGGTCACGAAATTACGCGCTTTACGCTTCCAAGAGCAGAGGCTATTAAGTTTATGGAAGAAAAAGGCGAACCGTTCAAGGTTGAGTTAATACAAGACTTACCAGAAGATGCTGAGATTAGTTTTTATGATCAGGGTGGTTTTGTAGATTTGTGTGCGGGACCACACTTGATGAGCACAAAGGGAGTGAAGGCGTTTAAGCTAACTTCCTCGTCCATGGCTTATTGGAGAGGAGATTCCAACAAGGCACGTCTGCAACGTATCTACGGAACAGCCTACAATAAAAAGGAAGAGCTTACAGAGCATTTGGAACGTATGGAGGATGCAAAACGCCGTGATCACAATAGACTTGGTCGTGAGATGGAATTATTTACCACCGTGGATGTGATTGGACAGGGACTTCCGTTATTTACGCCGAAAGGAACGAAGATGATTATGAAACTTCAGCGCTGGATAGAGGACCTTGAGGATAATGAGTGGGGCTATATGAGAACGCGGACTCCATTGATGGCAAAATCCGATTTATATAGGATTTCAGGGCATTGGGATCACTATAAGGAAGGTATGTTTGTGTTTGGCGACGAGGAGAAGGACAAGGAAGTTTATGCACTTCGTCCAATGACTTGTCCATTCCAGTATTATGTATATAAAAATTCACAGAAATCTTACCGTGATCTTCCTTGTAGATACAGTGAGACTTCCACATTATTTAGAAATGAGGATTCAGGGGAAATGCATGGACTGACCAGAGTGCGTCAGTTTACTATTTCTGAGGGACATTTGATTGTCAGACCAGACCAGATGGTAGAGGAGTTTAAAGGATGTCTTGCACTTGCAAAATATTGTCTGGAGACACTAGGTGTCAATGATGATGTAACCTATCATCTATCAAAATGGGACCCTGAAAACAGAGAAAAGTATATTGGCGAGCCAGAGGTGTGGAACGAGACAGAACAGCATATTAGAGATATTCTGATAGAATTGGGTATTCCGTTTGTGGAGGATGTCGGAGAAGCAGCATTCTACGGTCCAAAGGTGGATATTAATGCAAAGAATGTATATGGCAAGGAAGACACAATGATTACAATTCAGTGGGATGCGTTGCTTGCAGAGCAGTTTGATATGTATTATATTGACCAAAATGGCGATAAAGTGCGTCCCTATATTATTCACAGAACTTCTATGGGTTGCTATGAGCGCACACTAGCATGGCTGATTGAGAAGTATGCTGGAAAGTTTCCAACGTGGCTTTGTGCAGAGCAGGTGCGAGTGCTTCCTATTTCTGACAAGTATGAAGCGTATGCACAGAAAGTTTGCAAGGAACTGAAACAGGCAGGGATTGATGCGACGGTTGACAGCCGTTCAGAAAAGATTGGCTTTAAAATTCGTGAGGCGAGATTGGATAAATTGCCGTATATGCTTGTGGTAGGGCAGCAGGAGGAGGCAGATAATACCGTGTCTGTCAGGAGTCGTTTCGCGGGCGATGAGGGAGCAAAATCTCTCGATAGCTTTATTGCGGATATCACAGAGGAAATCAAAAACAAGACAATTCGTGCGGAAATGCAGACGGAAGAAAAATAAGGACAGTCTGTGTATAAGCAAGTAGAAATTGCATTGAAAATAAAAAATAAGAATAACACAGGATGAAATCAGCCATACTAACTGTAAGGAACTGTACAATTGAGAATACTTGAGCAGTTCCGAGGCGTTTTTGACAGTACTTAATGTTGTCAAAATTATAGAACTAAAAGTGTGACAAAATAGGAGGGAATTATGGCTGAATTAACCTGTGGAGTATGTGATTGTACCTATAACAAAGACCATTGCTGCTGTAAGGGCGATATTATGGTGGGTGGTAAGCATTCTTGCGATTGTGAAGATACCTGCTGTGAGAGCTTCCATAAGAGAAGTGGTGACAGCTTTACAAGTGCTGTTTCGCACCCAAGTCAGCACATTAGCATTGACTGTGAGGCAGTAAAGTGCGTTTATAATACGGATTATCGTTGTAGTGCAGAGCATGTTGACATTAAGGGAAATCATGCAGGTACAAGCGGAGAGACTCTCTGCGCGACTTTCCGCGAGAAATAATAAAATCAAAAAAGTAATTGACAGAGAGCAAATACTGTGATAAAGTATTAATGTTTGAGGTAGCTCAGACAGATACAGGAAAGCAGAGTATCCACTCTCACCCTATGGCAATTAGGCTTATAGGCGTTTATATTTTTGATTTTATTCTAGTATGTTTTTGTGTATATATTGGATAAAAATAAAAGTGAAGTGGATAATCTTGCGGTTATCCACTTTTTATATTTTCTTATGATTTATTTTATGGAGGTGTAAGGTTATTAGCGACTTAATGATTAACGAACAAATTAGGGACAGAGAGGTACGCGTGATTGGTGAGGATGGGGCACAGCTTGGCATTATGTCTTCCAGAGAAGCCATGAGATTGGCGGAGGAAGCAGGAGTCGATCTTGTGAAGATAGCGCCCACAGCAAAGCCGCCTGTGTGTAAGATTGTTGATTATGGGAAGTTCAAGTATGAACAGACAAGAAAAGAGAAGGAAGCAAAGAAGAAGCAGAAAATAATTGACGTGAAAGAGATTCGTTTATCTCCAAATATCGACACTAATGACTTGAACACGAAGATAAATGCTGCCCGAAAATTCCTTACGAAAGGCGACAAAGTAAAAGTGACATTGCGATTTAGGGGGCGTGAGATGGCCCATATGCAAAACAGCAAACATATCCTCGTAGAGTTCGGCGAGCGTTTAAATGATATTGCAGTGGTTGAGAAGGAGCCAAAGGTAGAAGGAAGAAGTATGACAATGTTTTTAGCTGAGAAACGATAAGCAGTTATCAGAGATAACACTGCTTGGGTCAGTTAAAAGATAGAGATAATATTGAAGTATAGGAGGAAATAGTTATGCCAAAAATGAAAACTAGCAGAGCGGCTGCAAAGCGCTTTAAAGTGACAGGGACAGGTAAGTTAAAGAGAGCAAAAGCTTATAAGAGCCATATCTTGACAAAGAAGACCACAAAGAGAAAGAGAAATCTCAGAAAGGCTGCAATTACAGATGCAACCAACGTTAAGAATATGAAGAAGATTTTACCGTATTTGTAAGAAGCGGTGGAGTGATTATTTGTTAGGAGGATTTGAGAAATGGCAAGAATTAAAGGCGGTTTAAACGCAAAGAAGAAACATAATAGAGTGTTGAAGCTTGCAAAAGGATATAGAGGAGCAAGATCAAAACAGTACAGAGTGGCAAAGCAATCTGTTATGAGAGCATTGGCTTCCTCTTATGCTGGCAGAAAAGAGAGAAAACGTCAGTTCAGACAGCTTTGGATTGCACGAATCAATGCAGCGGCGAGATTAAACGGTTTGTCTTACAGCAAGATGATGCATGGATTAAAGGTTGCGGGAGTTGACATTAACAGAAAGATGCTTGCAGAGTTGGCTGTGAATGATGCGGAAGGTTTTAAGACACTTGCAGAGCTTGCAAAGCAGAACGCATAGTTGATAATAAAGAACGTGAAGAAAGGGGTTATCATCATGAAATTTTCATGAGATAGTCTCTTTTTATTATAAAAAATCTATTAACATTTTGACAAAAGTGTGATAAACTTTAAGAGTGCATTACTTTAAAAGATTAAAGCGAAGGAGAATTTTCGATGGAAAAGTATTATCAACCGGAAATTGAAACAATGCCTGTGGAACAGATTCAGGCGTTGCAGAGTGAACGATTGGTTCACCAGGTAAAATATGTGTATGACAACGTAAAATTTTATCGGGACAGAATGAATGATGCAGGCGTAAAACCAGAGGATATAAAGGGAATTGAGGATTTACATAAGCTTCCCTTTATCAGCAAGGACGATTTGAGAGATCAGTATCCATATGGGCTTTTGGGAGTACCTTTATCAGAATGTGTGCGCATTCAATCGACAAGTGGTACGACAGGTCGCCGCGTAGTTGCGTTTTATACACAGGAAGATATTGATGTATGGGAGGAATGCTGTGCGAGGGCGATTGTAGCAGCAGGTGGTACAAAGGATGATGTATGTCATGTATGTTATGGTTATGGTCTTTTTACAGGAGGTCCAGGTTTGAATGGCGGTTCACATAAAGTAGGCTGTCTAACGCTTCCAATGTCATCAGGAAATACAGAGCGACAACTTCAATTTATGACAGATCTTGGTTCCACGATTCTTTGTTGTACGCCTTCTTATGCCGCGAATCTTGGCGAAGCGATTCATGAGAGAGGACTTCAGGATAAGATTAAATTAAAGGCAGGAATATTCGGCGCGGAACCTTGGACAGAGGAGATGCGTAAAAGTATTGAAAAATCGCTTGGAATCAAAGCGTATGACATTTATGGACTTACAGAAATTTCGGGTCCAGGCGTGTCCTTTGAGTGTGAGGAACAGCAAGGAATGCATGTTCAGGAAGACCATTTTATTCCAGAAATTATTAATCCTGACACTGGTGAGGTTTTGCCGGAAGGTGAGGTTGGAGAATTGGTATTTACTTGTATTACAAAAAAAGCGTTCCCACTTTTAAGATATCGCACACGTGACCTTTGCTATCTGACAAGAAAAAAATGCTCTTGTGGGCGAACACATATCCGCATGCATAAACCGATGGGACGAAGCGATGATATGATGGTTGTGAAGGGAGTCAATGTATGGCCATCACAGATTGAAGCTGTTTTGTTAAACAAAGGATATGAAGCAAATTATCAAATTTTTGTAGACCGTATTGGCAATAATGATACGATTGAGGTTCAGGTGGAAAAGACGCCTGAGATGGCAGCAGACGCCGAGTTTAATGTCGTAGAACGCGAGAAATCGATAGTGGCAGGTTTGAAGTCAATGCTTGGCATTAAAGTAGATGTAAAAATTATTGAACCAAAGACCATTACTAGAAGTGAAGGTAAGGCAGTACGTGTAGTAGATAAGAGAAACTTATATAACAAATACTGAAAACACATCTATCAATAGTAACAAGAGGAAAAATACAGACAGGCAATGTAGTCATTGCCTGTCCTGTTTTATATGCACAGACCCGTGCAGAGGAAATATGCCGCAGGCGGCGCACAGGTCGCGCGGCGAGTAGAGAAGATGAATCTTCTCTACTTGATTTCAGTAACAGGAAGCCGGAGGCTGAACGGTAACTATATTCATATGAAAATTTGAAAAAACAGTCGCTTTTTTGTTAAATATTGGTTATACTGAAAGAGCGTCAAGAGATATTAAAAGGCGTTATAAAACATCTGGGAAGGAAGCGGAGAGGAGGCGTGGATACGTGCTAGAATTAAAAGATATATCCTATCATGTTGATGATGAGAACGGGAAGGATATATTAAATCATATTGACTTAAAGATAGAGGACCGATTTACGGCAATTACTGGACCAAACGGGGGTGGTAAATCGACCTTAGCAAAGATGATTGCTGGAATTATACAGCCAACAGAGGGGCAGATTTTCTTTGAGGGGCAGGATATTACAACGCTGTCCATTACAGAACGGGCGAATCTGGGCATTAGTTTTGCCTTTCAGCAGCCAGTTCGTTTTAAAGGAATTACGGTGCTTGATTTGATTCGTCTGGCGGCTGGCGATAAACTTAGTGTGGAGGGCGCATGTAAATATCTTTCGGAGGTAGGACTTTGTGCGCGGGATTATATCAATCGAGAGGTGAACGGAAGTTTGTCTGGAGGAGAGTTGAAGCGAATTGAAATTGCCACGGTTATTGCCAGGGGTATGAAGTTGTCTGTGTTTGATGAGCCGGAGGCTGGTATTGACCTTTGGAGTTTTCAGAATTTAATCAAGGTATTTGAGAAGATGCATGACAAGACGCAAGGAAATATTGTGATTATTTCGCATCAGGAGCGCATTCTTAACATTGCAGATAAAATTGTAGTAATTGCAAACGGCGAGATACAAGATATGGGAACAAAGAATGAGATATTGCCTGGATTGTTGAGCGGCAATCTTGAGTGTAGACATAATGCAGGAGGGTGTATACATGGATGAGATTCAGAAAACATTGCTGATGCAAGTGGCAGATTTGCATGAAGTCCCCACAGGTGCTTACAATATCCGTTCCAATGGAGAGTCAGCGGGCAGACACTCGACAGAGCACATTGAGATTGTTCCTAAAGAAGATAAACCAGGAATTGATATTTTTATTAAACCTGGAACGAAAAAGGAAAGTGTGCATATCCCTGTTTTAATGACGCAGACAGGTCTCAAGGAACTGGTGTATAATGATTTTCATATTGGTGAGGACTGTGATGTTACAATTGTGGCGGGATGTGGTATTCATAACAGTGGAGACCAAACAAGCGAACACAGCGGGATTCATTCTTTTTTTATCGGTAAAAATTCCAGAGTGAAATATGTGGAAAAACATTATGGTTCAGGGGAAGGAACTGGCGAGCGTGTCATGAATCCAGAGACTGTTGTAAATTTGGATGAGAATAGCTATATGGAAATGGACACAGTACAAATTAGGGGGGTGGATTCTACAGATAGAGTTACAAGGGCAAAGCTTGCAAAGGGTGCGCAGCTTGTTATTAAAGAAAAGCTTATGACGCATGGAAAACAGAAAGCGACCACCAATTTTTATGTGGATTTGGACGGTGAGGATTCCAGCACAAATGTCATTTCTCGTTCTGTGGCCAAAGATTTTTCTGAACAAATATTTTATTCTCATATTAATGGAAATAACAAGTGTGCAGGGCATTCGGAGTGCGATGCGATAATTATGGATAATGCAGTGGTGCGCGCAGTACCGGAGATTACGGCAAACAGTATTGATGCAAGCTTGATTCATGAGGCGGCGATTGGAAAAATAGCAGGGGAACAGTTGATTAAATTAATGACGCTGGGGCTTACAGAGGCGCAGGCGGAGGAGCAGATAGTGAACGGCTTTTTAAAATAGTTTTGTATGCTTGCTGATATGGGGAAACACGTTCTAGGAACAGATTATCAGCAATGTATTTTAGAAAAAACAAAGGAAAGAGAGGTATTTTTATGGAAACAATCAAGTGTATCGAGACAAGAAGAAGTATCAGAAAATTTAAGGAGGAGCAGGTGTCGCATGAGGTGATGCAGGAAATTGTGTCTGCTGCATCTTTTGCACCGTCGTGGAAAAACACGCAGGTAACAAGATATGTGGTGGTTGAGAATGTGGACATTAAGGCGAAAATTGCGGATGAGGCAACACTTGGCTTTGCACACAACAGTGATATTATTAAAGGTTGTGCAGCGTTGGTTGTAGTCAATATGGTACATGGCAGAAGCGGTTTTGAGCGGGACGGTTCCTACACAACGTCAAAGGAGGATCGCTGGGAAGTGTTTGACGCGGGTCTTGCGACGCAAACTTTCTGCCTTGCAGCGCACGATAAGGGAATTGGCGCTGTCATTCTTGGTATTTTTGATGAGGCAAAAGTTGCAAAGATCATTGGAATTGAAGATGGGCAGAAGGTCGCCGCGCTTGTGGCAGTAGGCTATGCGGACGAGGAGCCAGCAGCGCCAAAGAGAAAGAGCGTAGATGAGTTGGTAAAGTTTGTGTAGTTGTGGTTACAGTTCAGTCTAGGACTTTGCACTGCGCTGCAAAGTCCGTAAGAGTGCATAGTGGTTGAGAAGCATCAAGCCATCGCGAAGCAATTATGCATAGCTTGATGCCTGCAACAGGAAGCCAAAGGCTGAATTGTTACTAGTTGTGGAGAAAAGATTGTTATGGCGGACAGAGAAGAGAATGAACTGTGGGATTTATATACAAAAGATAGGGAGAAGACTCAAAAGGTACATCGGCGAGGAGAACCATTAAAGGAAGGGGAATATCATCTTGTAGTTCATATCTGCATTTTTAATAACAAGAATGAGTTGTTGATTCAGCAGAGACAGCCTTTTAAGGAAGGTTGGTCAAACATGTGGGATTTGACAGCAGCAGGTTCTGCTTTACAGGGTGAGAGCAGTCAGCAAGCGGCAGAGCGTGAAGTGGCAGAGGAGATTGGGCTAAAGATTGATTTGTCTGATAAAAGACCGAACTTTACAATTAATTTTGCGCATGGTTTTGATGATTATTATCTGCTAGAACAGGAAGTTGACCTTGCTTCGCTTCACTTACAGGAAGAAGAGGTGCAGGCGGTTCGATGGGTTAACAAGGAGGAAGCACTAGCAATGCAGGCGCAGGGAATTATGATACCATACTGGTTTCTGGATAAACTGTTTGAGATTAGAGATATGCAGGGGGCGCATGGTTAAGAAAATGAGCAGGGGAAAAGATTTCTCCCTGCTCATTTTTATGCACAGCCCCATGCAGAGGAAATATGCCGCTAAGGCGGCGCATGGGGCGCGCGGCGAGTAGGGGAGGATGGGACTTCCCTACTCGCTATCTACTGTAATAAGTTCATACTCGCGAGAACCAAAGCCTAGTGCAGCGGCAGCCTCGATAGTATGGACACCGTTTTTGGATTCAATACGTTCAAGAAGATGGTCTCTACCTGGATCATCAGAGGCATAGACCAGATCAAGACATGCCTGATCAATTGCAATTGGATCAAGAGAAGCCAAAATGCCAATATTCGCCATACAGGGATCTTCAGCGACAGCACAGCAGTCACAGTCTACAGACATATTTTTCATAACATTGATGTAGACAATGTTTCCTTTGAAATAATCAACAATACTAGATGCAGCGTCGGCCATAGATTCCAAAAAGGAATCATGATCGGAACCCCAGAAATTATTAATGTCGCCTACACCGTGAATATATGCTTTGCCAGTTGAAGAAGCAATACCGATAGAAAGTTGCTTGATGGCTCCGCCATATCCGCCCATTGGATGTCCTTTAAAGTGGGAGAGCACCAGCAGAGAATCATAATTGACAAGCGTTTTTCCCACAAAGTTCTTTTTGATTTTTAGACCGTTTGGAATTGCAAGCTCTAGGTCGTCTCCTTCTGCGTCCATTAAGTCAACATCAAAATATTTGCTCCAGCCGTGTTCGTGTAGCGTTTTCATGTGTTTTGCAGTGGTGTTGCGGCTTCCATCATATGCAGTATTGCACTCCACAACAGTGCCGCCTACAAAATCGATAACAGGTTTCCAAAAATCTGGTTTTAGAAAATTCTGGTTTCCGACTTCACCGGAGTGAATTTTAATTGCAACTTTGCCTTCGAGCGATTTGCCTGTCAATTGATATAGTTCCAGAACTTTTTCGGGTGTAATGATTTTAGAAAAATAAACTTTTGATTTCATGTGCGTGCCTCCTTTTATATTTTATAGCATCTTAGGCGTTTGCGAAACGCCAGAACCCGCATAAATATGGGATTCTTTTTGTCACAAAATAAAACAACTCCTCACTGGTTTGTGGTAAAATTGAGATATCCAGTAACAATCAACCATCCACCAGAAAGG
>ERZ808041.113-NODE-113-length-96269-cov-7.028609_pt1 | contig 96269 bp, 91 predicted proteins | sample MGYA00380192_ERZ808041 | MGnify/ENA primary metagenome ERZ808041 (study PRJEB31490, sample SAMN06133412) | mouse gut metagenome | isolation source: Z1_1 | host: mice | place: China: Chengdu | collected 2015-05 ...
TTCAAGAAATCACAACGAAGTTGTGGTGGAAAAGATCCGCAAAGCGCCGCAGACGCATTTGTTCAGAGGTTCCTTAAATTACTCTAAGAAACCGTCACTTGCCGGAGTGGCGGTTTCTGCATCTTACCTGGATCGTTACCGTCCAATCATGGACATGAAACGTCATTGTAATCAGCATCTCTACACCCCTTTTCAGGCCATGTAGCCAACCGCCTGCCCGTTTTCTCATCAGCGCCCTCCCCACCACAGCACTCTGGCAGTATTTTGTCAATCAATGCCGGGAACGCTTGGAAATCAACGGATTTTCCATTGCGCTCCCGGCGCTTTTATGGTACAATGCTTTATCCAATCCAAACTGCGAAGGAGTTTTGCGCTATGCGTTCCGACCATGTGAAAAAAGGCGTCCCCACCGCCCCTAACCGCTCCTTGTTCTACGCCCTGGGTTACACCAAGGAGGAGCTGGAGCGGCCCCTCATCGGCGTGGTGTGTTCCTATAATGAGATCGTCCCCGGCCACATGAACCTGGACAAGATCGCTGAAGCTGTAAAGGCGGGCATCCGGGCCGCAGGGGGCACCCCCATCGAGTTCCCCGCCATCGCCGTGTGCGACGGCATCGCCATGGGCCACGTGGGCATGAAATACTCCCTGGTCACCCGTGATCTGATCGCCGACTCCACCGAGGCCATGGCCATGGCCCACCAGTTCGACGGCCTGGTGATGATCCCCAACTGCGACAAAAACGTCCCCGGCCTGCTGATGGCCGCCGCCCGGGTAAATATCCCCACCATCTTCTGCTCCGGCGGCCCCATGCTGGCGGGCAGGCTCAACGACGGGCGGCGCACCTGCCTGTCCCACATGTTTGAGGCGGTAGGCGGCTACTACGCCGGAAAGCTGGACGAGGCCGGGGTGGAGGAGTACGAAAACGCCGCCTGCCCCACCTGCGGCTCCTGCTCCGGGATGTATACCGCCAATTCCATGAACTGCCTGACGGAGGCCATCGGCATGGGCCTGCGGGGCAACGGCACCATCCCCGCCGTGTGGTCCGCCCGGCTGCGGCTGGCCAAGCACGCAGGTATGCAGATCATGGAGCTGGTCAAGCGTGACATCAAGCCCCGTGACATTATGACCGAGGCCGCCTTCCACAACGCGGAGACGGTGGACATGGCCCTGGGCTGTTCCACCAACACCATGCTCCACCTGCCCGCCATCGCCCACGAGTGCGGCATTGAGCTGGACCTGGACATGTCCAACGAGATCTCCTCCAAAACCCCCAACCTGTGCCACCTGGCCCCCGCCGGGGACACCTACATGGAAGACCTGGAGGGCGCGGGGGGCGTCCACGCCGTCATGATGGAGCTGAATAAGAAGGGCCTGCTGGACACCTCCGTCCTCACCTGCACCGGCAGGACCCTGGGCGAAAACCTAGAGGGCGTGGTCAACCGAAACCCAGAGCTGATCCGGCCCATTGACAGCCCCTACTCCCCCGACGGCGGCATCGCCGTCCTCAAGGGCAACCTGGCCCCGGAGGGCTGCGTGGTGAAGCGGTCCGCCGTGGCTCCCGAGATGATGCGCCACCAGGGCCCCGCCCGGGTGTTTGAGTCCGAGGAGGAGGCCATCGAGGCCATCTACGCCGGAAAAATTGTGGCCGGCGACGTGGTGGTCATCCGCTACGAGGGCCCCAAGGGCGGCCCCGGCATGCGGGAGATGCTCAATCCCACCTCCGCCATCTGCGGCATGGGGCTGGGGGAGTCCGTGGCCCTCATCACCGACGGCCGGTTTTCCGGGGCCACCCGGGGGGCGTCCATCGGCCACGTCTGCCCCGAGGCCGCCCAGGGCGGCCCCATCGCCCTGGTGGAGGAGGGCGACCAGATCTCCATCGACATACCCGCCTGCAAAATTGAACTGCTGGTGGACGACGCCGCCCTGGCCAATCGGAAGGCCGCCTGGGTGTGCCCCGAGCCCAAGATCAAGACCGGCTATCTGGCCCGGTACGCCAAGCTGGTGACCTCCGCCGCGAGGGGTGCCGTACTGGAGTAAGCTTTAGGAGTTTTCAATATGGAACATACGGATCGGACATACGTGGAGGGACTGGAGCGGGCCAACGCAGAGCTGCGGGCCGCTCTGCGCGAGGCTGAGGAGGCCAACCAGGCCAAAAGCCGCTTTTTGTCCAATATGTCCCACGATATCCGCACCCCCATGAACGCCATCGTGGGGATGACCGCCATCGGCCTGTCCCATATCGACGAGAAGGCCCGGGTTCAGGACTGTCTGAACAAGATTCAGACCGCCTCCTCCCACCTGATGAGCCTGGTGAACGATGTGCTGGACATGTCCCGCATCGACAGCGGCAGGATCACCCTCAGCGAGGAGGAGTTCTCCCTGGCCGACCTGGTCCACGACGTGGCCGTCATTGTCCGCCCCCAGGCGGAGCGGAAAAAGCAGGCCCTTCACATCCAGATCGCCGACGTCACCGCGGAGGAGCTGGTGGGCGACTCCCTGCGCCTGCGGCAGATCCTGGTGAACATCATCGGCAACGCGGTGAAGTACACTCAGGAGGGGGGAGAGATCCAGGTCAGCTTCTCCCAGCGGCCCGGCCCCGGGGGGCGGGTGTGGCTGGATTTCTCATGCCAGGACAACGGCATGGGCATGAGCCAGGAGTTTTTGGGCAAGATCTTCCTCCCCTTTGAGCGGGTGCGCAGCGCCGCCACCCGGCAGATCGAGGGCACCGGCCTGGGCATGTCCATCGTGAAACGGCTGGTGGACACCATGGGCGGTGTCATCGCCGTGGAGAGTCGGGAGGGAACCGGCAGCCGCTTCACCGTCAACCTGCCTCTCCCCGTCTCCCCCCAGGGGGACCGGGCGCTGAACCTGCCCGTGGGCCGCACGGTGCTGGTGGCCGAGCGCCACGGCGAGCAGGTCCGCCGGATCGCCGACTGCCTCACCCGGGCGGGCCTCACCCCGGTCTGCCTGTCCACCGGCATCGGGGCGGTCACCCGGCTCACCGAGGCCCAATTCGAGGACCATATGCCCTGCGCCCTGCTGCTGGGCCAGGAGCTGGAGGACATGTCCCCCCTGGACCTGGCCGCCCATGCGCGGCAGCTGGCCGGGCCGGACTTCCCTATCCTGCTGGCCACGGAGGACGACTGGGCCCAGCTGGAGTACCGGGCCACCCGGGCGGGAGTGAACGCATTCGTCCCCTGCCCCCTGTTCCCCAGCCGTCTGCTGGCCGCCCTCTCCTCCCTCACCAGCCGGAGCGCGGGGGACGGTCAGGACAGCCAGGGCCCGGAGGACGACTTCAGCGGCAGCCGGGTGCTGCTGGTGGAGGACAACGAGCTCAACCAGGAGATCGCCATGGAGCTGCTGGGCATGACCGGCGTCCAGGTCGAGGCGGCGGGAGACGGCGCCCAGGCGGTGGCAAAATTCCAAAACGCCCCGGAGGGCTGGTTTGACCTGATTCTCATGGACATACAGATGCCGGTGATGGACGGCTACGAGGCCGCCCGCCGCATCCGGCAGCTGCCCAGGCCGGACGCCCAGTCCGTCTGGATCGTGGCCATGACCGCCAACGCCTTTGTGGAGGACGTGCGCCTGGCCCGCCAGGCGGGGATGAACGAGCACATCTCCAAGCCGGTGGACGTGGACCGGCTCATGGAGATCCTGCGGGGACAGCTGCGGCCCAAGGCGGCCCAGCAGTAAGGCGGACAGCCTGTCCGAAAGGGGGTGAGCGCCCGGCATGAGACCGTATCAGAAGGAGTATCTTGACAATCTGCGGCAGTTCGCCGTCCTCTCCCAGCGGGAGCGGCCCGGCGGGCTCACCTTTGAGGAATACGCCGCCCAGATGGAGGAAAACCGGGCCCAGATCATCCGGCTGGGCCGGCGGAACATGGAACTGCTGCGGGAGGGCCTGTTCCCCATGCTGGACGACCTGTACGGCGCCAGCCGGGAGGAGCTTGCGGAACTGGAGGAGTTCTCCACCCAGCTCTTCGACGGACGGAGGGAGCTGGATGTGGGGCTGTTCTGCCAGATTCAGCAGGCCCTGCTCACCCTGGCCCGGCAGAAACAAAACCTGGCGGGCACCATCCGGGCGCTGTACTGGCTGGGCATGGGCCGCAACAGCCTGGTGAGCAAGCTGGTGGGGCTGGAGCTGTCCGACATCCAGAAGTATACCAACCGAATGCGGCTGTGCTTCACCGAGGCGGCGGCCTATCTGAAATACTACGACTTGATCGGCGATGCCGACAGCCGGGGGTATATCCTGCGCTCCCGGGCCAATATGGCCCTGGGGCAGTTCCACTCCCCGGGGGAAAAGATCGCCCTGCTGAAGGACACTCTGAAGATCTTTCAGGACAAATACTATCAGGAGCTGGCCCCCTCCCTCCCCTGGGAGCGGTTCATCTATCTGACCCACCAGAACATCACCTCCTGCATCTCCCACAGCCGGGATAAGGTGATGACCCCGGAGGACATGGCGGATATCATGGAGTCCGCCTATATCGTCTACCAGCGCCGGTTCGACGAGGCGGAGATGCAGGGCAAGCAGCCCCCCGCCAAATCCGCCTTCGCCTACTACACCATCGAGTATTACTGCGGCCTGTGCGGCCTCACCACCCTGCTGACCCGGGTGGAGCAGCTGCTGGACGGGGCCGACCCCGCCGACTACACCCCGGACGGCATGTACGGCATGATCTCCCTGCCCGCCTTTTACTGCCAGTACCTGTCCCAGTACCCCGAGCGCATCCCGCCCCGGAAGGAGTACCTGGACGGGCTCTACAGCCGCATGCTGGACTATGTGGACAGCTACCCCGGTGTGCTGGGGGACGGAAACCTCTTTTTATATCTGCGCCAGCTGTCCTTTACCTTCATTGAGACCGGGGAGGGCATCCTCTACGGCCAGTTTTTGCAGCGGCTGCTGCTGCGCTTTGTCCCCGACGTCTACCGCCACTCCCTCACCGTGGGAGAGGGGGCCAAGACCCTGTGCGCCGTCCTGCTGGATGACAACCCCGGCTTTTTCGACGACATCCCCTTCATCCGGGACGCCGGCAGCCCGGCGGAAAAGCGGCAGGCCGTCCTGGACTACGCCATGGGGTGTGGCGCCTTCCACGACGTGGGCAAGCTCAGCGTCATTGAACTCCACTCCCGCACCCCCCGGCAGTGGTTCGAGGTGGAGTACGAGATGGCCCACCTCCACACTCTGGCGGGCCGCGTCCTCCTGGAGCCCCACCCCTCCACCAGCCGGTACGCTCCCGCCGCCCTGGGCCACCACAAGTGGTACGACGGTTCACGGGGCTACCCCGATGCCTACACCCGGCTGGAATGCCCCGCCCGGCAGATGGTGGACGTGGTGGGCCTGGTGGACTGGCTGGAGAGCAGGACCTCCTTCTTCTCCCTGTCCGGCGCGGGTCTCTCCTTCGCCCAGGCCGTGGAGGAGGCCGTCAAGCTGGCGGGCCGCCGCTTCTCTCCCCTGCTCACCGACCTGCTCCGGGACAAATCGGTGGCCAAGCGGCTGGAGAGCGCCCTTGACCGGGGCCGTCAAAACGCCTACCGGCTGATGTACGACGACGCCCGCCGGGCCGCCCCCGCCTCCGAATAAAGCAAACGCCCCTGGGACCCGAACGGGTCCCAGAGGCGTCATTTTTATTCTCACCGTGCGGAGACGTACTTGTGGAGGGTGCGGCGCACCGCGCCGGGCCCGGCGAAGAGCTCGGCGGCCATGGCCTCGATGCGCTCTCCAAGACCCGCTTCGTACAGGTCCACGGCGAACACGTCCTTCCGGCTGTACAGGGCCCTGAGGCAGCTCACATCCTGGGTCCCCTCCTTGACCTCCAGTCCAGCCACCACGGGCTGGAGCTGGGCCAGCAGGGGGTCGGGAGAGGGGGTGAAGGGCTTGCCCTCGTCGTCCACGCCCTTCAGGTACCGGGCGTAGCCCGCCAGCACCAGGGGGATGAGCACCAGCTCATTTTTATCCAGCCCCTTGGCGCCGTAGGCCTTGATGGTCTCGCCGAAGCGGATGGGCAGCTTCTGGGAGGTGTCGGTGGCGATGCGCTGGGGAGCGTCGGGCATGAAGGGGTTGGGCAGGCGCTTGTTCAGCACCGCGTCGATAAAGTCGGCGGGCTTGAGCACGCCCGGGTCCACCACCACGGGCATGGCCTCCTGATAGCCCATCTTAGTGACCAGCCCCCGCAGGTCCTCATCCTTCATCTCGGCGGAGATGAGGGTGTGGCCCAGCAGACAGCCGTAGATGGCCAGGGCGGTGTGGAGAGGATTCAGACAGGTGCACACCTTCATCCGCTCCACCTTGTCCACGGTGGCCCGGTCGGTGTACAGCACGCCGCCCAGCTCCAGGGGGGGACGGCCGTTGGTGCAGCGGTCCTCCACCACCAGGTACTCCGTCTCCTCCGCATTGACGAAGGGGGCGGTATAGGTCTTTTTCTCGGTGATGATGACCTCCCGGTCCTCGAAGCCGTCCTTCTCCAGCATGCCCTGCACCAGAGCGTCGGGCCGGGGGGTGATCTTGTCGATCATAGACCAGGGATAGGTCACCTTGCTCTCGTCGGTGAGGTAGGTCAGGAAGCCCTCGTCCACCAGGCCGGCCCTGACCCAGGCGTTGGCGTAGGCCAGCACGGCATCCTTCACCTTGTCGCCGTTGTGGGAGCAGTTGTCCATGCTCTGGAGGGTGAGGGGCAGCTTTCCTGCCTGGTAGCGCTTGTACAGCAGGGCGGTGACCTTGCCCATGATAAGGGCGGGGGCCAGGCCCCGTTCCAGGTCCGCCGGGGCCACGGAGTAGCCCTTTTCGGTGATGGTGAAGCTCACCATCTGGAGGGAAGGAGCGGTCATGATCTGCTCCAGACGGGCCCAGTCGTCCCCGAACTGGGGGTCGGCCTTCAGGCTCTCGGTGACGGAGGCCACCACCTTCTTCTGGATGGAGCCGTCGGACTGGAGCACCACCAGCAGGCTCAGGTTGTCATAGGGGGCGTAGGCCTTGTCGATGATTTCGTAGTCAAAGCCCTCGGCCACGATGACGCCCCGGTCGTACTCCCCCTTGTCCAGCACGTCCTGGAGAATAGCGGCGGGAAAAGCCCGGAAGATGTTGCCCGCACCGAAGTGGAGCCAGGTGGGCTGGTCATGGGTCTTGGCCCGGACGGCCTGGATGTCGAACTTGGGCAGCTGATAGCCCTCCCAGGCTTTAGAGTCGGGCGCGCCCTTCAAAATATCGGTGAGCTTCACTTTCCCTCCGCCTCCTTGTCCATCATATCCCAGGCGCCCAGCATATACATCACGCCCAGAGCCCGGTCGTAGAGGCCGTAGCCCGGCCGCACGGTGCCGGGGCCTTCGGTCCACAGGTGGCGGCCGTGGTCGGGACGGATGTAGCCGTCAAACCCGCAGTCGTGGTAGGCTTTCAGGATGTCCAGAATGCCCGTGTCCCCGTCGCAGTCCCGGTGGGACGCCTCGGAGAAGTCCCCGTTGGGGAAGTGCTTCACGTTGCGGATGTGGGCGAAGGCAATCCTGTCGCAGTGCTTTCGCACGATGTCCGCCACGTTGTTGTCCGGGTCGGCGTTCAGCGAGCCGGAGCAAAGCGTCAGGCAGTTGTAGGGGTCGTCCACCATTTTGAGGAACTTGTCGATGGCCTCCCCGCTGGTGAGCAGCCGGGGCAGGCCGAAGATGTCCCAGGGGGGATCGTCCATGTGCACCGCCATCTTGATGTCGCACTCGCGGCAGGTGGGCATGATGGCCTCCAGGAAGTACTTGAAGTTGTCCCACAGCTTCTCCTTGGTGACGGGGCGGTACTTCTCAAACAGCTCGTCCAGCTTGGCCATCCGCTCCGGCTCCCAGCCGGGGAAGGTCATGTGGTACTTCTCGGTGAAGGACATGACGTAGTCCGCCATCTCCTTGGGGTCCTGCTTGATTTTGGCCGCCTCGTAGTACAGCGCCGTGGAGCCGTCCCCCACCGGGTGGAACAAATCCGTCCGGGTCCAGTCAAACACCGGCATGAAGTTGTAGCAGATCACCTTCACGCCGAAGGGGGCCAGGTTGCGGATGGTCTGCTTGTAGTTCTCAATATACTGGTCCCGGGTGGGCAGGCCGATTTTGATGTCGTCGTGGACGTTCACAGATTCCACCACATCCATGTTGAATCCGTATTCATCCAGCTGTTTCTTGACCGCCGCGATCTCCTCGGGCTGCCAGATTTCCCCTGGCATTTTGTCGTGGAGCGCCCACACGATGCCCTCCACGCCGGGGATCTGCTTGATGTCGGACAGCTTGATCTGGTCGTTGCCCTCGCCGTACCAGCGCCATGTCATTTTCATAAGAAATCCCTCCCAAAAAGTATTTACTCCGCTCCCCCGCCCGCCGGGGCGGGGGAGCTGTTAAACCGGCATCCGTACACAATAGATTACAAATCGCTTTGTTTGCGGGTAAAACGGAGCAGGTTTCCACCCCGCATCAGCGGTATCAACGTTTCTTTTTGGTTGCTTTTTCTTTTTCAACGAAAAAGCAACCCGCCGGAGGCGCCGTTCCTCCCCCTCTTACACCTCGTCGGCCATGCCGATCAGGTCGAATTTCTCCGTGGACACCACGATGTCGAAGTCGTCCTTGGCAGGCTTGGGGCACTTGATCCACACGGTGCGGTCGGACAGGTTGTAGTACCAGCCGGCCTCCGCCTCCTCCCAGTTGTCCCGGACCAGGAAGCGGGGAATCCTCTCCCCGTCCACGGCGACCCAGTAGGCCCCCTTGCTCTTGCTGACCACCTTCAGCGTCAGCCGCTCCACCGTGCCAGGATAGCTGCCCTCCTTGTGGAAGGAAATGATCTTGCGCTCCCCCGCCTTGACGGAGATGGTGGTTTTGGCGTACACGCCCTTCTTGAAGTCCTGAGTGCGGCCGTCGTCGTCATAGAATACAAAGCTGCTGTCCCCCTCCGCGCCGATGGTCAGGTCCAGCTGGCGCAGGGTGTCGGACAGGATGTGGGTCACGTCCTCGCTGGTGAAGAACACGGCGCTCCCCCGCAGGAACATGGGAATACTGTCCAGCGTCACGGGAACGGTGATGGTCTGGCCCCCCTCGTACTCCCGCATGAAATCGTTCATGTCGTACCATTTGGTCCCGGCGGGCAGGTAGAGGGTGCGCTCCCTGGCCCCCTTCTCCACCACGTTGGCCACCAGCAGGGACGGGCCGAACATGAAGGCGAGGCTCTGGTCGGTGTAGCATCCCGCGTCATCGGGAAACTCCAGGAACAGAGGCCGCATGACGGGCACGCCCGTCCGGCTGGCTTCGTACATCAGGGAGTAGAGGTAGGGCAGCAGGCGGTAGCGCAGGGCGTAGGCCGCCCGGACCTGGGGCAGCAGCTCCTCGTACATCCAGGGCTGGGTGACGGTGTTGTCGTTGTTGGCGGAGTTGATGGTGAACCGGGGCTGGAACACGCCGCTCTGAATCCAGCGCAGCATCAGCTCCCCCTCGGGGGCGCCCCCGGCGAAACCGCCTATGTCGCAGCCCATGTTGGCGCAGCCGGACAGCCCCATGCCCATGATGGTGGCCAGGTTGAACTTCACCGTCTTCCAGTCGGTGAGGTTGTCGCCCCCCCACACCTGGGCGTACCGCTGGATGCCGGCGTACCCCGCCCGGTTGATGACGTAGGGCCGCTGGTTGGGATACATCTCCTCCAGGGCCTTCCAGCCCACGTAGGCCATCATGTTGGAGTGGATGATCTTCAGCTCCGCCATGGTGCCCTGGCCGCCCTCGTAGTCGCACTTGGCATCCCGGTCCTCCACCCCGTCCATCTCACAGTTGTCGTTCCAGACGGTGGTGCAGCCCTTGGCCAGGATGTTCTCCTTGAGCAGCTTCTTCCAGGCCTCCCGGCCGGCGGGGCCGGTGAAGTCGATGAACCGTCCCTCGCCGCCCCACCAGCGGCCATAGTAGTCCCCCTTGCCGTCGGCAGTCTTGATAAAGGCGTCCCGGTCCTCGTAGTACTTGGCGTAGGGATGGTTTTTCAGCACGCCGGGCTTCAAGTTAGGAATCACGTTGATGCCCTTGGCGTTCATGGTCTCAAAGAACTTCTCCGGGTCGGGGAAGCGCTTGTGATTCCAGTTGAAGGTGTAGCGCAGGCCGTCCTCCTCCCCGGAGGAGTAGCCCGAGGCCAGCCAGAAGTTGTCGATCCACAGCTTTTCCTGGAGGTGCTTGTCGATGACCTTGTAGATCTCCTGGTCGCAGTCCTTCTCCAGCTCGGCGTAGTACATGGTGGAGGCGCAGAAGCCCAGGGACTGCTTGGTGGGCAGGGCGGTGCGGCCCGTCAGCCAGGTGTAGCGCCGGACCACGTCCGCCGCCGTGGGGCCGTTGAGAAGGAACAGGTCGATGTCGCCGCCGTCCGCCTGCCAGTAGCAGTAGGACTCCCAGTAGCCGCTGATCTCCTGGCCCAGGTCGAACACGCAGTCGTAGGAGTTATGGTAGAACAGGCCCAGGGAATGGAGGTTTTCCTCATTGACCCGGATATAGAAGGGAATGTGCTTGTACATAGGATCACCGTTCTCCGGGTCGTGGCCGATGGCGTCCTTGGGGCTCATGCGCAGGCGGCGGTACTTCTTGTCCAGGTGGCCGGTTTTCTCGCCGAAGCCGTAGAAGTGGTCGTTTTTCCGATCCAGGCAGGAGTAGTGGCTCAGGCGGCCCAGCTGGTCCACCTCGAAGGCCCGCTCGGGCAGGTCCCGGTAGATGCACGTCCCGTCGGCGGTGTACAGGGAGAAGCCGAAGGGCACCTTGTTCAGCACCAGCTTCAACGCGGCGGTGGCGAAGGTCAGGGTCTGATCTGTCTCCTCACAGGGCACGTCCAGGGCGGTGATCCGGGTGCGCTCCCCGGCGAACAGCGGATCCAGCCGGTCCGCCCAGGCGGTGGTCACCAGGGCGTAGGACGCCTCGGGGAACTGCCGGGTGAAGGAGGTGCGCAGGCGGATTACGTCGTCGCTGAGAAACACCACCATCACGTCGGCGCAGTCGCCGTGGATCAGGTAGCCGTTGGAGGTCTTTTCCAACGACTGAAAGCTTTTTAAGATCACGGGTTACCTCCTCCTCACATGCCGATCAGGTCAAAGTCCTCGAAGGACACCGTCAGGGTGACCTTGGTCTTGTCGGCGTCGGGCCGCTCCTGCTGGGCCTGGCCGATGTCGGAGATGCCGTGGGCGATGTCCCGGCTGGGGTTGGGGTACTTCACCAGCACGGCCTTCTCCGTCTGGCTGTAATACCAGCCCTTTTCCGCCGCGTCAAACTTCCGGCGGTTCAGGAAGTGCTCCAGCTTCTCGCCGTCCAGCGCCACCCAGAAGGGGCTGCGGTCCTTGCGGACCATCTCCACCATCACGTCCTGCACAAAGTCGGTGTACTTCCCCTCGGAGACGAATTCCACCGTCACCACGTCGGCGCCGGACATGTGGATGGCCGTCTTGCGGTACACACCCTTCTTGTAGTCGTTGGTTACGCCGTCGTCGTCGTAGAGGACATAGGTGCGCTCCTGGCCGGGGATCATGGTGAGGTGCAGGCCGGTGACGTGGTCCCGCTCCATGCTCATCAGCTGGTTATCGGCCATGGGAACAATGGCGCCCTCCCGGAGGAACATGGGGATGGTGGCCATGGTGACGGGGATCTCGATGGTCTGGCCGCCCTCATAGCACTTGAAGTTGTCGTTCCAGTCGTACCACTTGCACCCTGCGGGGAGGTAGACCTTCCGGGTCTTGGCCCCCGGCTCGATGACGTTGGCCACCAGGATATCCCGGCCATACAGGAACTCGAAGCTCTCGTCATAGACGTTGGGATCATCCTGGAACTCGTACACCAGGGCCCGCATGATGGGCGCGCCGGTCTGGTTGGCCTCGTACTCGGCGGAGTAGAGGTAGGGGGTCAGGCGGTAGCGCAGCAGGATGGCGTCCCGGATGAGCCCGGCGGAATTGCGGTACATCCAGGGCTCGGTGACGGTGTTGTCATTGCTGGCGGAGTGGATGGAGAACCGGGGCTGGAACACGCCGTTCTGCACCCAGCGGACGAACAGCTCCTCGTCGGGGGCGGGTCCGGCGAAGCCGCCGATGTCCGCGCCCTCGTTGGGCTGGCCGGACAGGCCCATGCCGGTGATGATGGGGATGTTGTACTGCAAAGAGGTCCAGCTGGTACAGTTGTCGCCGCACCAGTTCTGGGCGTACTGCTGAATGCCCGCCGAGCCGCTGCGGCACACCATATAAGGCCGGGCGTTGGGGTCGTGCTCCACCACCGCGTCCCCGCCGATCTTGCACATCAGGGTGGACATGATGGGCTTGAGCTGGGCGATGGTGCCCCCCTTGCCGTCGAAGTCGCACCGGCAGTCCTTGTCCAGCAGGCTGTCGTACTCACAGTTGTCGTTCCAGATGGAGTTGGTGCCCACGTCGATGACATTGTCGGTGAGGTACTTCTTCCAGGCCTCCCGGCCCTCGGGCTTGGTGTAGTCCCAGAAGGCGCCGTCGCCGCCCCACCATTTGCCCACACCGTACCCTTCGCCGTCCGACGCCTTGACGAACACGCCCTTGTCCACAAACTCCTGGAACCAGGGGTGCATCAGCAGGACGCCAGGCTTCACGTTGGGCACGTTCTGGGCCCCCTTGGCGTTCATGGCCGCGAAATAGGCCCGGGGGTCTTTAAAACGGGTGGTGTTCCAGGTGAACACGCACCGGCGGTTCTGATAGCTGGTGTAGCCGGAGGACAGGTGGAACCCGTCGATGGGGAAGCCCTCCTCCTTGATGGTGTCGATGAAGTCCAGCACCGCGTCATCGCTGTCCTTCTCCAGCTCTGGGTAGTACATGGAGGAGCCCTGGTAGCCCAGCGCCCGCTTGGGCAGCAGGGCGGGGCGGCCGGTGAGCAGGGTGTAGTTGTCCACAATCCGGGCCAAGGTGTTTCCCCCCAACAGGAACAGGTCGACGTCGCCGCCGTCCGCCTGCCAGTAGGTGTACCGGGGCCAGTAATTGCTCTTCTCCCTGCCCATGTTGAACACGGACTCGTAGAAGTTGTGGTAGAACAGGCCCACCGCCTTCTTGCTGGTCCGGCTCAGGCGGATGTAGAAGGGAATGTGCTTGTACAGGGTGTCCATCTTCTCCGCGTTGTAGCCCATGGCGTCGGTGGCCCGCTGACGGAGGAACTCCTTATTCTTGTTCAGCGGCCCCGTCTTCTCGCCGAAGCCGTAAAAGCAGTCCTCCTCCTCCATCCGGCTATAGTGGGTCACCCGGCTGTTGGAGTCCAGCACAAAGGGATTGCCCGCCAGGTCCTCGTAGAGCAGGGTGTTTTCCTGGTCGTAAAGCCGGAAGGAGATGGGGTCCCTGTCCACCTCCAGGCGGAGCCTGCCGGTGTCGAATACCAGGGTTTTCTCCCCCTCGGTGACAGCGGGCTGGACAGGCTGGAGGCGGGTGCGCTCCTTCTCAAACAGGGGGTCTAAGCGGTCCTCCCAGGCGGTGGCCGCCAGCACGTAGGACTCCTCCGCCAGCTCCTTGTCGAAGGAGGCGCGGACACGGATGATTTCGTCGGTGACAAAGTACAGCTTGATGTCGGCGCAGTTGGTGTGCAGCAGGAAGGCGCCGTCCAGACGCTCCAGTCCGATGACGGCGGAACAGATTTTCATGACGTATCACTCCTGTCAAATGATAAATAGAAGGGGCGTTTCCCCGGAGGCCCCGGCTTCAGCGCCGGGACCCCCGGGGACCGTGTAAATGATGCGCCGCGGGCTCAGCCCCACCAGAAGGAGGGCACCAGCTTGCACAAATAGGGGACGATCAGCGGGATGGCGGGGATGAAGGTGACCAGGAACAGGGCCACCACCATAGCGGTGAAAATGGGCACAATGTACTTGGTGACGCCCTCGATCTTCACATGGCCCACGCCGCAGCCCACGAACAGGCAGGAGCCCACAGGCGGGGTGACCGAGCCGATGCCCAGGTTCATGATGAGCATCAGGCCGAAGTGGACGTCGCTCATGCCGATGCTCCGGGCGATGGGCAGGAAGATGGGGGTGAAGATAAGCACGGCGGGGGTCAGGTCCAGGAACATGCCCATGACCAGCAGGAACACATTCATGATGAGCAGCAGCACGTAGCGGTTGTCGGACACGCTCATCAGGCCCTCACTGATGGCGGCGGGGATGCCGGTATAGGACATGACGAAGGACATGATGGAGGAGGCCGCAATGAGGAAGAGGATGGTGGCGGAGCTCTTCATGGTGTCCGCCAGCAGGTCGTAAAAGGTCTTGAGGTCCATCTCCCGGTAGATGACGGACAGCAGGCCGCAGTACAGGCACATGACCACGCCGGCCTCGGTGGCGGTGAAGAAGCCGCCCAGGATGCCGCCCATGACGATGATGACGGCCAGCAGGGAGGGGATGGCGTCCACCCAGATCTTCCAGGCGGGGTCGGTCTCCTTGACCCCGGACTTCTTGTAGCCTTTCCTGACGGCCAGGAAGATGGCCAGGACCGCCACGGCGATGCCCAGGATGGCGCCGGTGAGATAGCCGCCCATGAACAGCGCCGCCACGGACACGCCGCCCGCGGTGATGGAGTACAGAATGAGGGGCCCGCTGGGCGGGATCAGGATGCCGGTGGGAGCGGAGCAGATGTTGACGGCGGCGGAGTAGTTGGGGTCATAGCCCTCGTCCAGCTCCAGGGGGCTCATGATGGAGCCCATGGCGGAGGTGGCGGCCACAGAGGAGCCGGACACCGCGCCGAAGAACATGTTGGCCAGCACGTTGGTGGTGGCCAGGTAGCCGGGGACCCAGCCCACCAGCAGGCGGGCCAGACGGACCAGGCGGCGGGCGATGCCGCCTTTATTCATGATGTTGCCGCCCAGGGAGAAGAAGGGCAGGGCCAGCAGGGCGAAGGAGTCCAGGCCGGAGAAGCAGCGCAGGGAGGCCACCACCGCCAGGGTGTCGGCGGGGATGCCGCTGGCCAGGGCGGTGATGATGGAGGCGATGCCGATACCGGCGGAAATGGGCACGCCCGCCAGCAGCATGACGAAGAACGAGCCGAACAGGACCAAAACAGTGAGCAGCATTACGCGTCCCCTCCTTTTTTCTCAGTGAAATACTGGATATACTTCAAGATCCGGGCGATGACGATGAACACGCCGGACAGGGGGATGATGGAGTACAGGAAGTGGAAGGACAGGTGCATGACGGGGGAGTTGTTGATAGCGTACATGGCCAGCCGGAAGCCGCCGAAGATGAACACGAAGCACACGAAGAACAAAATCATGGCCTCGATGAACACCGCCAGCACGATGGCGGCGGGGCCCTTCACCCGGTCCTTCACCAGGTCCAGGGACAAGTGCTCATCCCGGTAGAAGCAGTAGGCGGAGCCGATGAGGGAGGCCCAGATCAGCACAAAGCGCAGAAACTCGTCGGTGACGGTGGAGGGGTGTCCGGCCAGTTTGGTGACAATCTGCCAGGTGCCTCCCAGCAGCAGGGCCAGCATGAACAGGGCCATCAGAAAGCGCATGGCCGCGTCCAGAATTTTCTCAAATTTTTTCACAATGTCATCTCCTTATGTCTTAACAGGACTTCAAGTAAGGAAACTTCCGTCGCCGGGCGGGAACGAAATGGTCACCGCCCACAAACGTCAGCGAACTAAAGTTCTTTTTGGTTCTTTTTCTTCCAAGAAAAAAAACTAGCCGGCGTTCTGGATGCGCTCCACGAAGGAATACACCCCTGGGTCGCTGGTCTTGAGCTTCTCGTAGATGGGCTGGCAGGCCTCCTGGAAGGCGGCCATGTCCACGTCCCGGATCAGCTCCACGTTGTTCTTCTGGGCCATCTCCAGCACCTCGTTCTCGAAGTCGGCCCAGGCCTGCTTGTACTGGTTGGTCATGTCCGCGGCGGTCTCCCGCATGATCTGCCGCTGGTTGTCGGACATGGCGTCCCACGCCGTGGTGGAGATGACGATGATGTCGGGGATGCGGGTATGTTCGTCAAAGCAGTAGTACTGGGTCACGTCGCTGTGATCCCGCAGGGCGGTGACGTTGTTCTCCGCGCCGTCCACGTTGCCCTGCTGCATACCGGTGTAGATCTCGCTGTAGCCCATGACCTGGGCGGAGCCCCCCAGGGCGTTCATCATGTCGATGGCCATCTGGGAGTCCATGGTGCGAATTTTGAGGCCCTTCAGGTCCGCCGGGGTGCGGATGGCGGTCTTGGCGGTGTAGAAGGAGCGGGAGCCGGAGTCCAGCCAGGTCAGGCCGATGAAGCCCGCGTCTTCCGTCAGCTGATACATGTCCTGGGCGATCTCCCCGTCCATCACGCTGTAATAGTGGTCCTTGTCATTGAACACGTAGGGGACGGACAGGGCGTTCCACTCGTTCTTGAAGTTGCCCATGGTGGCGGCGGACACCTTAGCCATATCCAGGCCGCCGGCCCGCATGATGGTGATGTTGTCCGTCTCGCTGCCCAGGGTGCCGTTGGGGAAGATCTGGATGGTAATGGAGCCGTTGGACTTCTCCTTCACAGCCTCGGCCCAGGCGGTCATGGCGATGTGGACCGCGTGGTCCTCCGCCAGGCCGTGGGCCAGCCGAAGGTGAAAGACCTTCTCCCCATCGGCGTTGGTCTCTCCGACGCCGCCCGGCCCGCCGCAGGCGGCCAGAGAGCAGAGAAGAGCGGCGCACAGCATGCCGGCCAGGAACTTCTTGATTCTCATTTCTGACTCCTCCTAGTCTCGAATTGGGCGCGAAGCGTACATCTGCCGCCTTGCGGGGCCGTCCGGGCGAATCGCTCCGGCGGTGAACACACGCTCACACCCTGCTCGTTTGATATTTTAATATGTTAATATATCATTTTCAAGCTGACAGTTTCGAGAAATCTACAGGTGATTTTTGTGCACAATGCCGAAAGGAGGGTCCATTTCCCAGGGCATAAATGGAAATTACTGCGCATTATGTATAAAAAATCAGCAGAAACTGTTCGTTTCTGCTGAAAAGCATCGTTAAAAATCAGATGATTACTGTCTGTACTGGAAATAGTGGGGATAGACCGCCTTCATCTCCCCCAGATGCTTGCGGTACAGATTCAGGTGGTCCTCCAGGGCCCGGACAGCGGCGGCGGTGTCCCGCGCCTCCATGGCGTCCACCAGGGCCCGGTGCTCGTCGATGATGGTCCTGTCCAGGTCCATCACAAAGCTGAGCACCCGCACCCGCTCGATGTGGTGCTGCCGCCCGTGCATCCAGCCGAAGTGGGGACCCATCCCGTTGAGCTCAAAGGCGATGCGGTGAAAGGCGTTGTCCAGCTCGAAGAGCCTGGCCCGCCGGTCCGGGTCCTGGGAGTCCAGGTAGATCTGGTAGATCTGGAGGTTTTCCCGGTACTGCCGGACCGCCCCATCGTCCATCCGGGGGATGGCCCGGAGCACCATCTCCTTCTCCAGGGCAAAGCGGTCAAACTGCTCCATCTCCACAATCTCGGTGTCGATGGGGGCCACGTAGGTGCCGCTCTGGGGGCGGACCACCACCAGATTCGCCAGCCCCAGGGTGATAATGGCCTCGTGGATGGGGGTGCGGCTCATCTCCATCTCCTGGGCCAGCGCCTTGTCGTTTAGGATGTCGTTAGGCTTCAATTCAAGATTTAAAATACGGGAGCGCAGCTCCTGATGCGCCCGTTCCCGGGCACTGTATGATGCGGCCATGGGTCGGTCTCCTTCACAAAATGGTCAGCGCGGCCGGCGGTCCCGGATCGCCTGGCGCAGGTCGGCAAGGTTCATGCTCAGGAAGGACCTTCCCCGCCGCCAGACCAGCCCGGTCTTCCCGGCCACAAAATCCTTCAGCTCCTCGGCGCCGCCCCCCTCGATGGAGGCCTTGTCGATCATGCACACCGATCTGCGCCCCAAAAACAGGTACAGGTACTCATTGTCCTCGATCAGCCGCTGGAACCGGCTGTATTCCAGCCGCATAGACCCCTCCCCGGACAGCTCCATATGGTTGGCGAAAAAGGCGCACACATTTTTTGGCAGATTCCCCTTTCGGTCGTCCACCGCCTTGTCCGCCCGGAGGGAGGCGGGCAGGTCGCCGCTCACCATGATGAGGCAGCCCGCCAGCAGCAGCACCGCCTGCAGGGGCCGGCTCATCTCCACCGTCAGCGCCATGGCCGCCATCACAAAACCGATGGCCAGCTGGGTGAGAATGCGCAGCTGGTGGTAGGTGCGGTATTCTGTTTTGAACAGCCGCTGGAGGGTGTCCTCCGTGTGCTGGATGCCGCCCACAAATTTCGCTTTCGCCGCCATATCCATCCCCCTGATTTTCTATTATCTTAATACGCCAAGGCGAACCTGTCAATCCCGATTTGTTTGATTTTTCCCTTCCATTGACAGAAAACGGGAACAGCGGTATAATTTTTACCGCCGCAGCCGCGAAACCGGCTTCCAGGCTGGTCCGGCACATTCCATATCATAAGGAGGACGCCATTATGGGTCAAATCTACACCTCCGCCCAGCAGCTCATCGGCCATACCCCCCTGCTGGAGCTCACCAATATTGAAAGGGCCGAAGGGCTCCAGGCCAGGGTCCTGGCCAAGCTGGAGTATTTCAACCCTGCGGGCAGCGCCAAGGACCGGGTGGCCAAGGCCATGCTGGACGACGCCGAGGCAAAGGGCCTGCTGAAGCCCGGCGCGGCCATCATTGAGCCCACCTCGGGCAACACCGGCATTGGGCTGGCCTCGGTGGCCGCCGCCCGGGGCTACCGGGTGATCATCGTCATGCCCGACTCCATGAGCGTGGAGCGCCGCCAGCTCATGGGGGCCTACGGCGCGGAGCTGGTGCTCACCCCGGGGTCCCAGGGCATGTCCGGGGCCATCGCCAAGGCGGAGGAGCTGGCAAGGGAGCTCCCCGGCTCCTTCATCCCCGGCCAGTTCACCAACCCCGCCAACCCCGCCGCCCACCGGGCGTCCACCGGCCCGGAGATCTGGGCGGACACCGACGGGCATGTGGATGTCTTTGTGGCCGGGGTGGGCACCGGCGGCACCATCACCGGGGTGGGGGAGTATCTGAAGGAGCAGAATCCCCATGTCAAGGTGGTGGCGGTGGAACCCGCCTCCTCCCCGCTGCTCAGCGGCGGCAAAGCGGGCCCCCACGCCCTCCAGGGCATCGGCGCCAATTTCGTGCCGGAGGTGCTGAACACTTCCATTTATGATGAAGTCATCCCTGTGGCGGACGGCGACGCCTTCGCCGCCGGAAGAATGCTGGGCCGGAAAGAGGGCGTACTGGCGGGGGTATCCTCCGGAGCGGCGCTGTGGGCCGCCATCCAGCTGGCCAAGCGGCCGGAGAACCAGGGCAAGACCATCGTGGCCCTGCTGCCGGACACCGGGGACCGCTACCTGTCCACCCCCATGTTCGCGGAATAAGCGCAAAACGAGAGGACGCCTGACCCGTCAGGCGTCCTCCTGCTTTGCCATTTCCCGGTCAATCAGTTCCACAATAAACTGGTTAACGCTTTTCTGCTTTTTCACCGCATATGCCGTAATCAATGCTTTTCTGCCTTTTTTCACCTTAATTTCAATGCGGTCATAGGCTTTTTTGTTATATCTGGCTGTCGCCTCCTTCTGCGCGTCAGAATAAGCCATATGACCACCTCCTCTTTACGAGGTAGTATAAGTTATACTGTCGTTATTATAAATAATGTCGACAGTATAATTTTGTGAACTTTGTCAATTTTTCTATCTTTGGAAATATGGTATTCTATGTATATGTTCGGACAGGACTGCCCCTCTCTGTCCGGCACACTCCGACGCGGCGTGGCGCTGGAGTACCATACGCAGTTCACCGTGCGCACATCTCCTCCCACGGCGAACGGAACGCCCACCCACCTCTCTCTTCCAGGGTGGGCGTTTTTATTCTTCCAAACCGTCTGTAAATTCCCTCTTGACTTTCACGGTTAAAAGTGTTAGAGTATCCCCAGCACAAAAAAGGAGGGGCCGCGCATGACCAGCCGGAACTACGGGTATGGCTATTACCGCTATTGCGATAGCGGCGGTTTGTCATGCCCTTGAGCGGCGGTGCGGCATAGAACCTGTGCGGCGGCCCCAAGGGGGCCGCATTTGTTTTGCCCAAATCCTCAAAAAAGGAGCTGAAATATTATGGTAGTCATTATGAAGCGGGAATTCACCCCCCAGCAGCTGGAGACCGCCATCCGCGCCATGGAGGCGGGAGGCGTGCGGGTGATGGTGTCCAAGGGCAGCGAGACCACCATCTTAGGCGCGGAGGGCGACGCGGGCGCCCTGAACCAGGAGCAGCTGGCCCAGCTGGACGGCGTGGAGCGGGTCATGCGGGTGAGCGAGCCCTACAAAAAGGCCAACCGCAAGTACCACCCAGACGACTCGGTGATCGGCATCGGCGGCGGGGTGACCATCGGCGGAAACAAGATCGCGGTCATCGCCGGGCCCTGCTCAGTGGAGAGCGAGGAGCAGATTTTAGAGGTGGCCCAGTCCGTCCAGAAGTCCGGGGCGGCGGCCCTGCGGGGAGGGGCCTACAAGCCCCGCACCTCCCCCTACGCCTTCCAGGGCAAGGGGGTGGAGGGCGTCCTCCTGCTGGACGAGGCCCGGAAGGCCACCGGCCTGCCCATCGTGTCCGAGCTGATGAGCGCCGACCAGCTCCCCCTGTTCGAGGAAGCGGTGGACGTGATCCAGATCGGGGCCCGGAACATGCAGAACTTCGACTTGCTGAAAAAGGTGGGAAAAATCAGCAAGCCCGTCCTGCTGAAGCGGGGGCTGTCCTCCACCATCGAAGAGTGGCTGATGAGCGCGGAGTACATCATGGCAGGGGGCAATCCCAACGTGATCCTGTGCGAGCGGGGCATCCGCACCTTTGAGACCTACACCCGCAACACCCTGGACCTGTCGGCGGTGCTGGCGGTGAAAAAGCAGAGCCACCTGCCGGTGGTGGTGGACCCCTCCCACGCCTGCGGCAAGGCCTGGATGGTGGAGCGGATGGCCATGGCGGCGGTGGCCGCCGGGGCGGACGGCCTCATCATTGAGGTCCACAACAACCCCTCCTGCGCCCTGTGCGACGGGGCCCAGTCGGTGACGCCGGAGCAGTTCGGCGGGATCATGGACAAGCTGCGGACGGTGGCCGCCTGCGTCGGTAGAGAAATATAAGGGAGGGGCAAGTCCCTCCCCTACGGGAAACAATGGGGGAATTAGGATGAATAAACGAATCTTGGTGGTGGGCCTGGGCCTGATCGGCGGCTCCCTGGCCATGGCCCTCCAGGGCTTCGAGGATTATGAGGTGGTGGGAGCGGTGCGCTCCCAGGCCACCCGCGACAAGGCGGAAGCCATGGGCGCGGCGGACCGGCTCACCTTTGACCCCGCCGCTGAGCTTTCCGATGCGGACGTGGTGATCCTCTGTCAGGACCCGGCGGGCATCATCGCCTTTCTGGAGGAGCACCGGGACCGCTTCAAGCCCGGCTGCCTTATCTGGGACGTGTGCGGCGTGAAGACCGCCGTCATGGAGGCGGCCAAGTGCCTGCCGGCCGGGGTGGACTTCATCGGCTGCCATCCCATGGCGGGCAAGGAGGTGTCCGGCATCGCCAACGCCGAGGCGGGGCTGTTCCGCAACACCCATTTCATCGTCACCCCCGGCCCAAACGCCGCCCCGGAGCACCTGGACCTTCTGCGGCGGATGGCGGACTGGTGCCGGTTCGGCGACGTGATCGTCACCACCCCCGAGCGCCATGACCAGATGATCGCCTACACCAGCCAGCTCATGCACGTCATCGCCGTGTCGGTGTGCGCCGACGAGGGGCTGTTCTCCTGCAAGGGCTTCGAAGGCGGTTCCTTTCGGGACTGCACCCGGGTGGCGGCTTTGGACCCGGCTATGTGGACCCAGCTGTTCACCCTCAACGCCCCGGCCCTGTCCCAGGTGGTGGGGGCGCTGGAGGAGCGGCTGCGGACGTACCGGGAGGCCATTGAGTCCGGCGACCGGGAAGGGCTGTCCGCCATGCTGGCCCAGGCTTCGGGCAGGAAAAAGCAGATCGACCTGGAGCGGGCGCGGGGCGACGACGTGCGCCCCTCCTTCTGAACAAATTGACGCGGGCCGCCCCAGGTGGTATACTGGAGCGGCGCAGCTTTGTCCACAAAATTTACAGCTGCGGGGAGGCCATTATGGGGTACATCATGGACTTGCGGGCCTATGTGGGCCACCGCCCCTTGATTCAAACGGGGGCCAGCGTCATCGTGGAGGACGAACAGGGACGAATCCTGCTCCAGCTGCGTACCGACAACAATCAGTGGAGCTTCTCCGCGGCGGGCTCCATGGAGCCGGGGGAATCGGCGGAGGACACCGCCCGCCGGGAGCTGCTGGAGGAGACGGGCCTCACCGCTCACACCCTGGAGCTGTACGGCACCTACTCCGGCCCGGAGGAGTACCACCTGTACCCCAACGGCGACGAGGTGTATAACGTGGAATTCGCCTACGCCTGCCGGGATTGGTCCGGCACGTTAAAGTGTCAGGCGGGCGAGGTGGAGGACCTGCGGTTTTTCGCGCTGGACCAGCTTCCCGGCACCCTGTCCAACCAGACCAGGCGGCGGCTGGCGGAATGGCGCCGGTACAGGGAGGCCTTAGAAAAATCTTAAATTGACGGCGGGCCTCTCCAATGGTAAACTGAGGAAAACTATGGTGGAGAGGTCTGTTTTCATGGACAAAAAAATGTTCCGCAGTCTCATTCTGCTCATCACCTACGCCATTGTGCTGGTGGCGGTCATCGTCAAGCTGGACGCGGTGGCCGGCTGGCTGGGCGGGGTGGCGGGGGCCTTCCAGCCCCTCGTCATCGGCGGGGTCATCGCCTTCATTCTCAACCGGCCCTGCAATTTCTTTGCCCGGCTGTACGAGAAGGTCCTGCCGGGAAAGGCAAAGGGAGCGGTCCGCCCTCTGGCGGCGGCCACCGTCTACCTCGCGGTGGTGGTGTTCGTCACCGTTCTGGCGGCCCTGGTGGTGCCCGAGCTCACCCACAGCCTGGAGCTGTTCATCAGCAACATCAACACCTACGCCGCCAACTTCCAGGACCTGCTGGACTGGGTGGTGGCCAAGCTGGACCTGGAACAGCTGGCCAACCTGGATCTGTCCACCGGCATCAGCGAGTCGCTGCAAAAGCTGCTCACCGGGGCGCTGGACGCGCTGACCAACACCCTGCCCCACCTGATCGGCATGACCAGCGTGCTCATCTCGGCGGTGGTCACCGGGGTGATCTCCCTGGTGTTCTCCATCTACATGCTGTCCGGCGCGCCCCGGCTCACCGCCCAGTGTCGCCGCCTGGTGCGGGCCTACCTGCCTGAGCGGGCGGCGGACACCGTTCTGCGGGTCGCCCGCCTCACCGCCGACACCTTTACCAAATATATCAGCGGCCAGGTGGTGGAGGCCTGCATCCTGGGCGGACTGTGCTTCATCGGCATGTGTATTTTCCGCTTCGACTACGCCCCGCTGATCTCGGTGGCGGTGGGGGTGTTTGCCCTCATCCCCATCGCGGGGGCCTACCTGGGGGCGGTGCTGGCAGTGCTGCTGCTGGTAATGATCGACCCCTGGGAGGCAGTGTGGTTCCTGGTGTTCCTGGTGGCGCTCCAGCAGCTGGAGGGCAACCTGATCTATCCCCGGGTGGTGGGCACCTCCATGGGCCTGCCCGGCATCTGGGTGCTGGCGGCGGTCACCGTGGGCGGCTCCCTGCTCCAGCTGGTGGGCATGGTGGTCAGCGTCCCCCTGGCGGCGGTGGCCTACACCCTGCTGAAGCAGGATCTGCGGCAGCGCACCGGCGCCCTGGAGGCCCAGCGGCCGGACCCGCCCCAGGAGGATGTCCCACCCCAGGCATAATCCTGGGACAAACCCCATAGAATGGACCATCAATCAGGTAAGGAGATGGTCCTGTTATGGCATATGAAGGCGGCGTGTCCGCCCCCCACCACGTGGTGATCGAGGAGCGCAAGAGCCTCACCGTGTCCGGCGTGGAGGATGTGGAGCGGTTTGACGAGAACACCATCGTGCTGTCCACCTCCAAGGGCGCCATGGTGGTGGCCGGGGAGAACCTGCACATTGAGAAGCTGTCCCTGGACGGCGGCGACCTGAAGGTGGAGGGGGACATCGACGCCGTCACCTACGAGGACGACGCCGGGGGAGGCCGGGGCGGCTTCCTGGCCCGGCTGCTACGCTGACCCATGCCCGCGGACGTTCTGGACCAGGCGGCCATTTTCGGTCAGGGCCTCCTGCTGGGGGCGGCGCTGGGCTTGATCTACGACGGGATGCGCACCCTGCGCCGGAATTGGAAACTGCCCGGGCTGGCCTTTCTGCTGGACCTGCTGTTCTGGGTGGGCGCCGCGGCGGGGCTGTTCGCACTCACCCTGCTCCGAGACGACGGACAGGTCCGCATTTACCACATGGCCGCCGTGGCCCTGGGGGGCGGGCTGTACTTCCTCACCCTCAGCCGGATGGTCCTGCCCGCCCTGCTGTGGCTGGCGGACAAAATCCGGGCCCTGTTCCGCCTGCTCACCGCCCCCGCCCGCCTCGCCGGCAGGGCGACGAAAAAATTTTTGAAAAATCAAAAAAAACACTTCCAAAATTGGCTGGCCTGGTATAAAATAAATATACTATACCGTTTCGCCAGAAACGGAAAGGAAGGGGCGGTGGGCAATGAAGCTGAAGCGGGCCGGCGCGGCCACAAAATTACTGGTGCTGGTACTGCTGGCCGCCGTGGCCATCGCCCTGCTGTCCACCCAGGCCAAGCTCAGCGCCGCCCAGGCCGACCGGGAAGCACTGAGCCGGCAGGTCCAGGAACAGCAGGAGGCAAACGCCGCGCTCCAGGACGGCATCGACCACAGCGGCGATCCTGAATACCTGGAGGACATCGCCCGCAGCCGGCTGGGCCTGGTGGAACCGGGGGAGATCGTGTTCGAAGACTCCAGCAAATAAAAATCCTATACATTGAGAGGGAAAAAAGAGATTTATGGGGATTGAAGTTGGTTCTATTTTGGATGGAAAGGTGACGGGGATCACCAAATTCGGTGCGTTTGTATCGCTGCCCGGCAATCGGTCCGGGCTGGTACATATCTCGGAGATCGCCTATTCCTATGTCAACGACGTGCACGACCTGCTGGCCGAGGGGCAGGAGGTCAAGGTGAAGGTCATCGGCATCGACGACAACAATCGCATCAACCTGTCCATCAAGCAGGCTCTGCCCCCGCCACCCCGCCCGGAGCGCCGTCCCGGCCCCCGGCCCGGAGGGTCCGGCCCCAGGCCTGACGGAGACCGCCGTCCTCAGGCAGGCCGCCGTTCCAGCCCAAACCGCAGTTTTGCGCCCGAGCCCGCCCAGCCCAGAGGGCCCGCCAGCTTCGAGGACCAGCTCAAGCAGTTTATGGCCAGCTCCGACAGCAAGCTGTCCGAGCTTCACATGAATGAAAAGCGAGGCAGCCGACGGGGCGGAAGAAAATAGACCCAGGAAGGGGGGGACGCGGGCGCGTCCCCCCTTTTTCATAGAAGCGCGGAGCCGTCGTGAGCAGCGCGGATGGAGCGGAGCGAAAGCAAAAGCCCAAGGCACGCAAAGCGGGACTGGGTTTTGCTTGAGACGGAGCGAAGCCGCGCGTCGCGAACAGGCGCAGCGTGACAACGCAGAAGCGCGGAGCCGCCGCGAGCAGCGCGGATGGAGTGGAGGTTCCCACGCCGACCGCTTCTCCGCGCTTCCCGCTGTCACGCTGCGAAGCGGTCAGGTCGTTCGCTCGCCTTCCTTTCGACTCAGGCAAAACGCAGATTTGCTCGGCAAATCTTGCATTTCGCCTTCGCTCCAGTCCAGGCTCCCTCGCTGACCGCTTCTCCGCGCTTCTTCAAAAAAATCGGCTCTCCCTCCGCCTGGAGGAAGAGCCAAAGGGTCTATTGCGCGGGAGAATGGAATGACCGCATGGGACAGTCCCATGCCGCGGCCTGTGCCGCAGATACAGCATACCACACCGGCGGGCAAAAGCCCGTCGAATCCTGACCTGGGAGGAATAACAATGCTCATTGTCAACGGCGTGGTCCACACCATGGAAAAGGGCGTCATCCCCCACGGCTTTGTCCATATCCAGGACGGTCGCATCGCCCGGACGGGCCCCATGTCCGACCTGCCCAAGGACGCCGGCGCGGACGTCCTCATGGACGCCCGGGGGGGGCACATCCTCCCCGGCTTTATCGACGCCCACTGTCACCTGGGGCTGTACGGCGCCGTCTCCCAGGAGGACGATCTGAACGAGTCCCCCACCCCCTGCACCCCCCAGCTCCGGGCGCTGGACGGAGTGGACCCCCTCAATCAATATTTTGAGGAGGCCCGCCGGGCGGGGGTTACCTGCGTCCACACCGGTCCGGGCTCCGCCAATCCCATCGCCGGGCAGTCGGTCCTGCTCAAAACCCTGGGCACGGTCGTGGACCAGATGGCCGTCCGCGCCCCCGCCGCCATGAAGTTCGCCCTGGGGGAGAACCCCAAGGGCGTCCACAAGGGCCACGGCCCCGCCACCCGCATGGCCACCGCCGCCGTGATCCGGGAGACGCTGACCCAAGCCCTGAACTACGAGCTGAAATGGGTCCGGGCCCAGGCGGACGACCAGATGGACGACCCCGAGTTTGACGCCCGGCTGGACGCCCTGCGCCCGGTGGTGACGGGCCGCCTGCCCGCCCATTTCCACGCCCACCGAGCGGACGACATCGTCACCGCCGTCCGGCTGTCCAAGGAGTTCGGCCTGGACCTTGCCATCGTCCACGGCACCGAGGGCCGCCTCATCGCGGACTTTTTGGCAAAGGAGGGCATACCAGTCATCACCGGGCCCTTCCTCATGGACCGGGGCAAGCCGGAGCTGGGCCGCCTCACCATGGAGAACACCGCCATCCTGGCCCGGGCCGGGGTGCGGGTGGCCATCTGCACCGACCACCCGGAGACGCCTATCAATCTGCTCCCCTTCTGCGCCGCTATGGCGGCCCGCGCGGGGATGGACCCGGAGGAGGCCCTGGCCGCCATCACAATCAACGCCGCCAACATTTTAGGCGCAGGGGACCGGCTGGGCTCCCTGGCCCCCGGCAGGGACGCCGACGTGGTGGTCATGGACGGCCATCCCTTCCAGTGGGACAGCAAGGTCACCCACGTACTCATCAACGGACAGGAGGTCGTCTGAATGATACGGGAAATCCAGGCAAAGGCCCTGTCTGACGCCATTCGGGCGCTGTGTATCGAAGCGAATACCATCCTGCCCCAGGACCTGCGGGACGCGATCTGTTCCGCACGGGAAAACGAGCCCTCCCCGGTGGGTCAGGCTATTTTGGGCGATTTGGTGGAGAACTACGAATTTGCCGAATCTAAAGGCTTGCCCATCTGTCAGGACACGGGGATGGCCGTGGTGTTCCTGAACTGGGGCCAGGACTGCCACCTGGCAGGCGGTAGTCTGGAGGACGCGGTAAACGACGGCGTGCGCCGGGGCTATCTGGACGGCCATCTCCGGCTGTCGGTGGTGAGCGACCCCCTGCGCCGGGTGAACACCAACGACAACACCCCCGCCATTCTCCACCTGCGCATGGTGCCGGGGGACAAAGTGGACATCACCGTGGCCCCCAAGGGCTTCGGCAGTGAGAACATGACCAAGCTGAAAATGTTCAACCCCTCCGTCACCGTGGAGCAGGTGGAGGACTTCATCGTGGACTGCGTGTCCCAGGCCGGGTCAAACCCCTGCCCGCCGGTGGTGATTGGAATTGGTCTGGGCGGCACCTCCGAGGTGGCCGTGGAGCTGGCCAAACGGGCCCTCCTGCGCCCTGCCGGGGAGCGCCACCCCGACCCCTTCTATGCGGCCATGGAGGAGCGCGTCCTGGAGCGGGTCAACCGCCTGGGCATCGGCCCCCAGGGGCTGGGGGGCCGGACCACCGCTCTGTCCGCCGCCATCCTCACCCAGGGAACCCATATCGCGGGTCTGCCCTGCGCGGTCAACCTGGGGTGCCATGTGACACGGCACGCCCACGCGGTGCTGTAGGGTTCTTCCACAAATTGGGACCTGCCGGGAGGTTTTGCAAATCGAAAAATTTATGGAGGGGATACCATGCTTGAAAATATACCATCTCAATCAACTATGACTGAATTGCTCGGACAATCTTTGTTTGAAGTTTGGCAAGCGTTATGTTTGGCCATTGATGAAAAATACGATGTGGAACGGGTGTGGAGTACGGGTGGTAAAAATTGGGCTTATGAGTACAAATATCGCAGAGGCGGTAAAACACTTTGCTGCCTATACGCTAAAAGTAATTGCATTGGATTTATGATAATCTTTGGAAAAGAGGAAAGAACAAAATTTGAAGATATCAGGGGCACTCTTTCTGATGCCGTTTGCAGGCAATATGACGAAGCAAAAACCTATCATGATGGGAAATGGGTCATGTTTGAACCGACCAATACGGCTGATTTTGACGATTACATGAAATTGCTGGCAATCAAAAGAAAACCGAATCGAAAATAACAATTTCGATTTATTGAATCGTGTATCTTTTCTTCTCTGGATGATTGTGGTATACTGATTAAACTGTGATTTTATTTAGGAGGTTCTTCCAATGTAAATGACTGTTTTTTCCAAACCAACCAAAACAGGAGGAACTCTCATGTCACAATACGAAACCGAAATCAAACGGCGGAGGACCTTCGCCATCATCTCCCACCCCGACGCGGGCAAAACCACCCTGACGGAAAAATTCCTGCTCTACGGCGGGGCCATCGCCCAGGCGGGGGTGGTCAAGGGCAAGAAGAACGCCCGGGCCGCCACCTCCGACTGGATGGAGATCGAAAAACAGCGCGGCATCTCCGTCACCTCCTCCGTGATGCAGTTCCAGTACGAGGGCTTCTGCATCAACATCCTGGACACTCCGGGCCACCAGGACTTCTCCGAGGACACCTACCGCACCCTGATGGCGGCGGACTCCGCCGTCATGGTCATCGACGCCGCCAAGGGCGTGGAGGCCCAGACCCGGAAGCTGTTCAAGGTGTGCCGCCTGCGGGACATCCCCATTTTCACCTTCATCAACAAGATGGACCGGGAGGCCCGGGACCCCTTCGAGCTGTGCCAGGAGCTGGAGCACGAGCTGGGCATCGACACATACGCCGTCAACTGGCCCATCGGCTGCGGCAAGGCGTTCCAGGGGGTGTACGACCGGGAGCGCAAACGCATCCTCCACTTCACCTCCAACGGCGGGTCCAAGGCGGCCACCGCCACTGAGATATCCCTGGACGACCCCGCCCTGGCGGACCTCATCGGCCAGTCTTACCGGGACCAGCTCAGCGACGAGATCGAGCTGCTGGACGGGGCCTCCTGCGAGTTCGACATGGAGCGGGTGCGCCACGGCCAGCTCTCCCCGGTGTTTTTCGGCTCGGCCCTGACCAACTTCGGCGTGGAGACCTTCCTGGAGGACTTCCTGCGCATGACCACCGCCCCCCTCCCCCGCACCGCCGGGGAAGAGCTCATCGACTCCTTCGACGACGGCTTTTCCGCCTTCGTGTTCAAAATCCAGGCCAACATGAACAAGGCCCACCGGGACCGCATCGCCTTCATGCGGGTGGTGTCCGGGCGGTTCGACGCGGACAAGGAGGTCTACCACGTCCAGGGCGGCAAAAAGCTGAAGCTCTCCCGGCCCCAGCAGCTGATGGCGGCGGAGCGGGAAATCATAGAAGAAGCCTACGCCGGGGACATCATCGGCGTGTTCGACCCCGGCATCTTCTCCATCGGGGACACCCTGTGCACGGCGGCCCACAAGTTCCAGTTCGACCCCATCCCCACCTTTGCCCCGGAGCACTTCCGCCGGGTGCGGCCCCTGGACACCATGAAGCGCAAGCAGTTTCTCAAGGGCATGGAGCAGATCGCCCAGGAGGGCGCCATCCAGATTTTCAAAACCCCCTACTCCGGCATGGAGGAGGTCATTGTGGGCGTGGTGGGCACCTTGCAGTTCGACGTGCTGGAGTACCGCCTGAAAAACGAGTACGGCGTGGACCTGTACGCCGAGGGCCTGCCCTATGAGTACCTGCGCTGGATGCACCACGAGGGGGACGAGCCCCTGCGGGCGGAGGACCTGACCCTCCCCGGCGACGCCATGCTGGTGGAGGACTACCGGCAGAACCAGCTGCTGCTGTTCGCCTCCCTGTGGTCCATCAACTGGACGGCGGAGCGCAACAAGTCCGTCACCCTGTCCGAGTTCGGCGGGGCCAAATTCTGAGCCTTTGGAACAGGCGCGGGGGATTGTCCCCGCGCCTGATTTTCTCTCCAGCCTCTGGATTTTTTCCCCGGTTTGCGGTATGATATGAGACATCCTTCCCCAGTGAAAGGGGGAAACCCTATGGAACTGAATCTGTCCGAGGCCCTGCGCTGTCTGGGCGTGCGGGGGGAGCCGGACCCCGCCCTGCTGGCCCAGCTGTCCATCGCGGCGGACAAGCTCACCCGCCGGGTGACCCCACGATGGGTCTGGCGGGTCTTCCCGCTGACCACCGGCCCGGTTGGACCGGCGCTGGAGGGGACGTGCCTCACCCTCACCGGGACTATGGCGGCGCGGATGCTGGCGGACTGCTCCCAGGCCGTCCTGCTGGTCTGCACCCTGGGCGCGGAGTTTGAGTCCATGCTTCGCGCAGAACAGGCCCGAAGCATGACCCAGGCAGCTATGCTGGACGCCTGTGGATCCGTCTGGGTGGAGGCGGGCTGCGACGAGGCGGAGGGGGAGATTTCCGCCCGCTTTCCAGGGCTGTACCGCACTGACCGCTTCAGCCCCGGCTACGGGGACCTGCCGCTGTCCCTGCAAAGGGACCTGTGCGCCCTGCTGGACGCCTCCCGGCGGCTGGGGGTCCAGGTAACGGACAGCTTTCTCCTAAACCCGTCCAAAACCGTCACCGCCGTCATCGGCCTGTCGGAGCGGCCTCAGCCCGCCCGCATCCGGGGGTGCGGCTTCTGCAATCTGAGAGACACCTGCGCATTTCGCAAGGAGGGGAAAACCTGTGGAGCTTGATTTTTTACACGATGGACTGGTCATTCTGGACGGAGCCATGGGCACCGTCTTACAGCAGAGGGGCCTGCCCCCCGGCGGCAAACCGGAGCTGTTGAATATAACAAACCCCGCGCTGCTGCGCTCCATCTACCGGGAGTACATTGAGGCGGGCAGCCAGATCCTCTGCGCCAACACCTTTGGGGCCAACGCCCTGAAGCTGGCGGGGACGGGGTACACCGTGGACCAGGTGGTGTCCGCCGCCATAGGCGTGGCCAAGGAGGCCGCCGCCGGGACCGAGGTGAAGGTGTCCTTGGACCTGGGCCCCCTGGGGGAGCTGCTGGAGCCCCTGGGCACCCTCTCCTTTGAGCGGGCCTACGGCTATTTCAAAGAGGTGGCCGTGGCCGGGGAAAAGGCCGGGGCGGACCTGGTGTCCATCGAGACCATGACCGACCTGTACGAGGCCAAGGCCGCCCTGCTGGCGGTGAAGGAGAACACCTCCCTGCCCGTGCTGGTCACCATGTCCTTTGAGCAGAGCGGCCGGACCTTCACCGGCTGTACCATCCCCTCCATGGCCCGCACACTGGAGGGCCTGGGGGCGGACGCCGTGGGGCTGAACTGCTCCCTGGGGCCGGACCTGCTCCTCCCCCTGGTGCGGGAGCTGTGTGAGAACACCCGGCTGCCCGTCATCGCCAAGCCCAACGCGGGCCTGCCCGATCCGGCCACCGGGGAATACGGCATGGGGCCGGAGGAGTTCGTGGCGGCCCTTCTCCCCTGCGTGGAGGCGGGTGCCGCCATCCTGGGCGGCTGCTGCGGCACCTCGCCGGATTACATCCGCGCCCTGGTCAAAGCCCTGGAGGGCAAAACGCCCGCCCCCCGGGCCTGCCGCTCCGCCGGTTTTGTCTGCTCCGCCATGACGCCCTGTTTCCTGGACGGGGTGCGGGTCATCGGGGAGCGGGTCAATCCCACGGGCAAAAAACGGCTCCAGCAGGCCCTGCTGGAACAGGACCTGGACTACGTGCTGGACCTGGCCGTCCAGCAGGAGGACGCCGGAGCGGATATTTTGGACGTGAACGTGGGCTATCCCGGGGTGGACGAGGAGGTTCTGCTGCCCCAGGTGGTGAAAAAAATTCAGAGTGCGGTGGCCCTGCCCCTCCAGCTGGACTCCAGCAGCCCCGCCGCCCTGGAGGCCGCCCTGCGGGTGTACAACGGCAAGGCGGCGGTGAACTCGGTGAACGGGGAGCGGGCGGTGCTGGACCGCATCCTGCCCATTGTGAAGAAGTACGGCGCGTCGGTGGTGGGCCTGTGCCTGGACGAGAACGGCATCCCCCCCACGGCAGAGGGCCGGGTGGCCATCGCCCGCCGGATTCTGGACGCGGCGCTCAGCTATGGTATCCCGGCGGAGGACGTGTGGATCGACTGTCTCACCCTCACCGTGTCCGCCCAGCAGGACCAGGCCATGGAGACATTAAAGGCCGTCCGCATGGTCCGAGAGGAGCTGGGCCTCCAGGTGGTGCTGGGGGTGTCCAACATCTCCTTCGGCCTGCCCAACCGGGCCGCCGTCACCCGGAGCTTTCTGACCCAAGCCCTGTCCGCCGGGCTCACCCTGCCCATACTCAACCCCAACCAGCGGGAGATGATGGACGCGGTGGCGGCTTTCCGGGTGCTGTCCGGGGAGGACAACCGATGCCGGGCCTACATCGCTCGGTTTGCGGACGCCGTCCCAACCCTCTCCACACCCGCAGGAAGCAACCCCTCCCTCACCCTGGAGGAGGCGGTGGCCCGGGGGCTGGAGGGGGACGCGGGCCGCCTGGCCCGGGAGGCCCTCCAGCGCCAGGACGAGCTGTCACTGGTGGAAGAGCGGCTCATCCCCGCCCTGGACAAGGTGGGGGCGGACTACGAGGCGGGCCGGGCCTTCCTGCCCCAGCTTTTGAGCGCCGCCCAGGCCGCCCAGGCCGTCTTTGAGGCGGTGAAAACCTCCCTGGCCCAAAAGGGCGGGGCCCCGGTGAAAAAGGGGAAATTCGTCATCGCCACCGTCAAGGGGGACATCCACGACATCGGCAAGAACATCGTGCGCACCGTGATGGAGAACTACGGCTATGACGCCGTGGACCTGGGCCGGGATGTGCCGCCGGAGGCCGTCTTGGACGCCGTGAGGGCCCAGGATATCAAATTGGTGGGGCTGTCCGCCCTGATGACCACCACCCTGCCCGCCATGGAGGACACCATCCGGCTCCTCCACACCTTGGACCACCCCCCGGTGATCTTTGTGGGCGGCGCGGTGGTGACGCCGGACTACGCCGCCCGGATGGGGGCGGACTATTACGCCCGCGACGCCCGCCAGTCGGCGGAGATTGCCCGAAAGGTGCTGGGCTCATGAACATCCGAGACTATCTGGCGGGGGGAAAGCCCCTGCTTTTCGACGGGGCCATGGGCACCTGGTACGCCGCCCAGCCGGGCCGGGCCGAGGCCCGGTGCGAGCTGGCCAACCTCCGCTCCCCCCAAGAGATCGCCGCCATCCATCGGACCTACCTGGAGGCAGGGTGCAGGGCCATCCGCACCAACACCTTCGACCTGTCCGGGGACTGGAAAACCGCTGAACAGGTCATCCAGGCGGGATGCTCCATCGCCCTGGACGCGGCCCGCCCCTTTGGCGCATATGTGTTCGCCGACCTGGGCCCCGCCCCCCAGGAGGGGCCGCTGTCCCCAGGAGAGCATTACTGCCGCCAGGCGGAGGTCTTTCTGGCCCAGGGGCTGACCTGCTTTGTCGCCGAGACCCTGCCCAGCGGCGAGGGCCTTTCAGAGCTGGCCCAATATCTGAAAGAGCGCTGTCCCCAGTCCTTCCTGCTGGCCTCCTTCGCCGTGGCCCCCGACGGGGTCACCCGGGAGGGGCTGTCCGGCCGCGCCCTCTTTGAGCGGGCCGCCGCCTTGGATGGGGTGGACGGGGTGGGCTTCAACTGCGTGTCCGGCCCCCGGCACCTGCTGGACTTCGTCCGTGGGCTGGACCTGTCCCTTCTGGGGGAGAAGCCCTTGTCCGTCATGCCCAACGCGGGCTATCCCACAGTGCTGGGGCGGCGGGTGGTGTACCGGGGCGGGGCGGACTACTTCGCGGAGCTGCTGGCGGACACCGCCCGCTCGGGCGCAACCATTGTGGGGGGGTGCTGCGGCACCACCCCGGCCCACATCGCCCGCGCCGCCCAAGCACTGGAGGGTCTGCCGGATAAATCCCCCTCCCTTCCCGCCCAGCCCAGGGCCAGGGCGGAGGTCCGCCCCGGACAGAACCGCCTCAGGGACAAGCTGGCGGCGGGAAAGCGGGTGACCGCCGTGGAGCTGGACCCCCCGGCGGACGACCAGGTGGACGGTTTCATGGAGGGGGTCCGGGCCCTGCGGAGAGCGGGGGCGGACGCGGTGACGGTGGCGGACTGCCCTGTGGGCCGTCCAAGAGCGGACTCCTCCCTGCTGGCCTGTAAGATCAGGCGGGAGACCGGGGTGGAGCCCCTGCCCCACCTCACCTGCCGGGACCGCAACCTGAACGCCACCAAGGCCCTGCTGCTGGGCCTGTCCATGGAGGGGGTGCACAACGTCCTGCTGGTCACCGGCGACCCCATCCCAACACAAGACCGGGATGAGGTGAAGAGCGTGTTCAACTTCAACTCCCGGAAGCTGACGGCCTACGTCAGCGGCCTCACAGACCACGGCCTGTCCACCCCCTTTCAGGTTTTCGGGGCGCTGAACGTCAACGCCCCCAATTTCGCCAAGCAGCTGGAGCTGGCCAGGGAAAAGGAGGCGGCGGGCGCGGCGGGCTTCCTCACCCAGCCGGTCCACTCCCCCCGGGCGCTGGAGAACCTGGCCCGGGCTCGGGAGGAACTGAACGGGTACATTCTGGGCGGGGTGTTCCCCATCGTCAGCCACCGCAACGCCCTGTTCCTCAACAACGAGGTGGCGGGTGTGTCGGTGCCGGAGGAGATTGTCCGCCGCTATGAAGGGCTGAGCCGGGAGGAGGCGGAGGAGCTGGCTTTGGAGCTGTCGGTCCAGACCGCCCAGGCCATGGTCCCCTGCACCGACGGCTGGTATCTGATGACTCCTTTCCGCCGGGTGGCCCTCATCGCCCGGATTATGGCCGCGCTGCATGCAGGAGGTGAACCCGGCCTTGCCCCACACAATTGACCCGCAACAGCGCCGGCGGGATATGGCCTTTGCCCTGCTCTTTACCGCCGCCGTGCTGTTCGCCCTGTGGAAGTGCCCCTTCGGCTTCGGCTCCTACGACGACGCTTTCTACCTCACCGTCCCCCACCGGCTGAGCATGGGGGACCGGCTGTTTGTGGACGAGTGGCACGTGTCCCAGATGGCTGGGCTGTTCACCACCCCCCTGGTGTGGCTGTACCGGGCGCTCACCGGCTCCACCGACGGCATTCTGCTGGCGGCCCGGTACGCCTATGTGTTCTTCCACGGGCTGGTGTCCCTGTCTTTCTATCGGCGCGTCCGGGAGTACGGCCTGGCTGCTGCTGCGGCCTCCCTGTCCTGGTTTCTCTTCGCCCCCTACGACATCATGGCACTCAGCTACAACACCATGGGCATGGATTTTCTCCTTCTGTCCGCCCTCTTGCTGGCCGCTTCTGAGCAGCGGTGGCGCTGGGTGCTGTCCGGGCTGTTTCTGGCGGGGGCGGTGTTGTGCTGTCCTTATTTGGCCGGGGCGTATTTTCTCTATGCCGCCGGAGTGGGGGCCCGCGCCCTCCGGCAGAGGCTCAGGCCCGCCAAAAATGCCACGGGAGGCGTCCTCTCTCCCGCCCCACTGCTGTGGCTGACGGCGGGGTGCTCCGCCGCGGCCGCCCTGTTCCTGGTCTATGTGCTGGCCGCCTGCGGCCTCCGGGGGGTGCTGGACAACCTGCCCTATATCCTGGCCGACCCGGAGCACCAGGCCATCTCCCCAGTGGTGAAGCTGCAAAACACCTGGTACGCTCTGGTCCACTGCCACCCCTTGTTCCAATATGTGCTGTGGGCTTTTGCCGCCCTCCTGCTGGCCCTGCTGGCCGACCGAAGACGGCAGAGCCGCCGGTGGATCTACCTGACCCTCTCCTGTGCCCTGGCTCTGGCCGGTTATGCCCTGTTCCGCACCGGGGCGGCAGACGCCTACTACAACGCCATCATGGTCCCCATGCTCATCCCCGGGCTCACTGCCTTCCTCCTGTGCCGAGAGCGGCCCTGGGGGCTGTTCGTCACCCTGTTTTTGGGTGGGCTGGCCTACGCCGCCGCCGTCACCCTGGGCTCCAACAACTACTTTTACGCCTTTTCCATGGCCTGCGCCCTCCCCAGCGCCGCCGGCCTGCTCTTTACGGGCAGGCTGCTCCAGGAGCTGGCGGCGGACCAGACCGGGACCTCCTCCGGCCCCTGGCCCCGCCGCATCGCCGCCGGGGCGGCGGCTATCACAGTCTGCGCCTTGCTCCTCCTTCAGATTCATGTGAAAGCCAGGCATTGCTTTATGGACGACGCCCCGCCCGCCCTCACCGCCACCCTGGAGGACGGTCCGGGCCGGGGCATCCGCACCACGCCCTACCGGGCCGGGGTGTATGAGCGGCTCAACGGGGAGCTCCAGGTCTACAAAACCCTGCCCCGGGGCAGGCTGCTCATCCTCAACGAGCGGTCCTGGTGCCCCCTGGCCACCGACCCCATGGAGTACGCCGCCTTTTCCGGCTGGATTTCCGGGGAAAACCAGGCCGCCCTGGACCGGCTGGAGGACTACTACCGGCTCAACCCCGGCAAGGTCCCCGATTATATCTTCCTGTCCAAAAACTGCCTCTTCGACCACCCCGCCGCCATCCTGGAGGCCGCCCAGAGCCGGGGCTACACTCTCACCGAGAGTGAATTCAGCTGGTATCTGACCCGAAGATAGCAAAAAAGTGGGAGCTTTCCGTGGAAGCTCCCACTTTTTTATCCCATTCTCCGCTTCAACTGGTCCGGGTTGTCCGCGTAGGCCAGCGCCGTCTCCGCCGCGATCTCTCCGCCCTTATACAGGGCCAGCAGGGACTGATCCATAGTGATCATCCCCTCCGCGCCGCCGGCGGCGATGGCGTTGTCGATCTGATGGGTCTTGCTGTCCCGGATGAGGCTGCGAATGGCGTTGTTCACGTACATGATCTCAAAGGCGGGCACCAGCCCCCCCTTGGTGTTGGGCACCAGCTGCTGGGACACCACGGTGTGCAGCACCATGCTCAGCTGCACCCGCACCTGGTCCTGCTGGCCGCTGGGGAAGGTGTCCACAATGCGGTCGATGGTGTTCACCGCCCCCTTGGTGTGGAGGGTGGCGATGAGCAGATGGCCTGTCTCCGCCGCCGTCATGGCGGTGTGGATGGTCTCCTGGTCCCGCATCTCCCCCAGCAGGATCACATCCGGGGCCTGGCGCAGACAGGCCCGCAAGGCGGAGGGATAGTCCGCAGTGTCGATGGCCATCTCCCGCTGGCTGACGATGCTCTTCTGGTCCCGGTGGAGGTACTCGATGGGGTCCTCCAGAGTGATGATATGGCACTCCCGGGTTTGGTTGATCCGATCAATGATACAGGCCTGAGTGGTGGACTTGCCGCTGCCCGCCGTACCGGTGACCAGCACCATGCCGTGCTGGACCTGGGACAGGGCCATCACTCCCTCGGGGATCAGCAGGTCCTTCCAGCTGGGGATGTCGAAAGCCACCACCCGGATCACCGCAGCCATGGAGCCCCGCTGGCGGTAGACGTTCACCCGGAACCGGGCCATGCCCGGCACGGAGAAGGAGAAGTCGTCATCCCCCTGCTGAAGGAAACGGTCCATGGGGCGGCTGGCCAGGGCGTACACCTCCCGGACCAGCTCCTCCGTCTCCTCGGGGAACACCCGGTCCTCGCTGATGGGCACCAGCCGGTTTTCCTCCTTGGCGCACACCGGCCCGCCCGCCACAATGAACAGGTCGGAGGCCTGGTCGGTCACAGCCCGCTGCAGATAGTCCGTCAGTTGCGTCATATGGTTTCTCCTTTGGTTGTCAAGTTCCGTCCCAGACGTCCAGGGACTCGTCGCCCTCCCACTCGACCGTGGGCACGGCCTGCCAGCGGACCACCTGATAGCGCCAGTTATAGTCCGCTTTTTCCTCCGTCAGGTCCACCTCGACCTGAAGCTCCTGGGTGTCCGAGATGGGGACCGCGTAGCTGGCGGTATAGATCCCATAGCCCCAATCCCGCACTTCCACGCCCTCGGGGATCTCCCCCGCCCGCAGCCGGGCCAGAATCTCCTGGGCCTTGCAGTCGGCGGCATAGTAGTCCGACACCGCTTTGGCGGAGGCGTCCGCCAGCCGGGTGTCCGCCTGGACTGTGGTGAGGGCCAGCAGGGCGAACACCGTCAGGCACAGAACCGCGAACACCACCAGCAGGGAGATACCGCCCACCGCCGGGGGGGAGAACCGCTCCTGCCGCTTATCCGGCATGGCCGTCCACCTCCTCCTGCCAAGCCACCTCAATGCTGAAAATTACCGTCTGGCCGGCGGTCTCGGTCATCTCGACCTCCGCCTTGCCCAGACCCTCCACACCGATGTCCGCTGGGCTGGCCTTCAGGCAAAAGGCATATTCCCGGTCATCGCACAGCGTCCAATCCTCGTTGTAGTGAATTTCCAGCGGCGAACCCTCGCCACCGTAGGGATAGGGGACCTGTAAAACCTCCGCCGCCCCGGCCATATCGCCGTTGCTGTGGCGGATCACTTCCGCCGCCTCCTGGCACAGTGTCACCGCCCGGTCCCGGGCCTCGCTGTCCCCGGACAGTCCGTCCGACTTCACGAAGGCCTGGAGGCACAGCGCCGCCGCCAGGGCGAACACCAGCAGCATCACCATCTGCTCCATGAGCAGCAGAGGCGCTTTGCTCTTCATGTCCATCCCCTCTCTCCCCCCCGCAGGGACAGCCGCAGCGTGTCCGTCACGCCCTCACCGCTCTGGAGCTCCACCGTCAAAAGGCCGTTCTCCAAATCAAAGGACAGCCCAGTCAGAGGCATGACCTTCTCCCCATCCTGGGGCTCCAGCTCTGCGTCTGCAAAGGTGTACAGCTCCATGAGCCAGCCGTCATGGCCGTACAGCCGGGTGATGAACCCGTCCTGGTCCCTCAGGCACAGCGCCGCGGTATCCCCGAAGGGCTCCACGGTGACGCCGCCCATCGCGTCCCCCTGGCGGACTTTTGTGGCGATGTACTGCACGCAGGTCCGGCGGTCATAGGCCGCCCGGTCCCGGTCGGTGAGCCCCCGGTAGGCCTTCGCCCCGGTGAGCAGCACAATGAGCACGCACACCGCGAAGACGCCGAACAGCAGCAGCATGAGAAGCCCGTCCATATGGTGCTTTGTTTCCTGTCTCTTCATGGCGCGTTCTCCAGCACAGTGATGTCCGGCATCAGGTTCTCCGCGAAGGCGGAATACTTGACCGTGTACCGCTCCTCATCCACCTGCAGGCCGTAATGTTCCTTTATGTAGTTCAAATTGGGGGGATAGACTCCCTCGGCTGCGTAGCAGGCCACGCAGCTGCGCCGCAGGGTCTCCTCCAGCTGGCGCAGGTCCTCCTGGGACCGGCCGCTGTCCAAACTGTCCACCGCCGCGGCAAACCACAGCAGGGCCGCCGCCACGATCACCGGCAGGAGCACCCCCCGCAGGAGGGCAAACAGGCCGCTCTTCTTTCTCCTCATAGGCTCACCCGATGGCGCTCATGATGTGCATCAGGGGCAGCATCACCGACAGCAGGATCAGCCCCACCAGCACCGAGCAAACCAGCACCAGGGCGGGCTCCACCCGGCTGACCAGAGCGTCCAGGGCGGCCTCGCCCTCCTCGCTCAGGTCCCGGGCGATCTTCTCCATGGAGGCGTCGCCGGCGCCGCTGCGCTGGCCCAGCTCCAGCAGGCGGCTCTGCCGCGGGGGGAGCAGGCCGCTGTCTTTCAGCGCCTGGCCCAGGCTCCCGCCCTCCTCCAGCTTCTGCCGGCAACTCTCGCACCGCGCCTTCGCACCCCCCTCCATCAGGCTGGCGGACAGGGCCACCGCCTCGTCCACGGGCAGTCCGCTGGCCATGCCCATGGCCAGCGCCTGGGCCAGCCGGGCGTTGTTCAGCTTCCGGGACACGCCGCTGTCCCCCCGGGACCTCTGCCACAAAGAGAGCACTCTCTGGCGCAGGGGCTGCACCAGGGTGAAGAGCAGCACCGCCGCCGCCACAACCGCCAGCACGGCGAACAGCAGGGGCATGGCGCCCTCCAGCCACCGGCCCAGGGTGAGCAGTCCCGCCGCCACTCCGGTGAGCCGCCCGCCCAGGGAGGCGTACACGTCATCGAAGATGGGAAGCACCTTCACCAGCAGCACCCCGATGACCACCAGCATCAGCGCCAGCATCACCGCCGGGTACAGCAGGGCGGAGCGCACCCGCCGGACCAGCCGCACCCGGTCCTCATAATAACGGGACAAAGCGGACAGGGCCTCCTCGGTCCTGCCCGTCCGCTCGCCCACCTCCACCAGTCCGCAGACATAGGTGGGGAAGGCCCCGCTCTCACGCAAAGCGGCAGACAGCGTCTCGCCGCTGTCCACCTGCTCCGCCATGGCCTTGAGCACACCCCCCCGGTCTCCCTCCTCAGCGAGGAGGGAGAGGGCGTCGCCAGTGCTGACGCCGGCGTGGAGGAGCAGGGAGAGCTCCAGGCACAAGCTCGCGATATCGTCGTTGGAAATCAAACGTTTCATGGAAAGCCCCCGCTTCAGTAGAGGTATTTCTCCTTGTAGTTGCTCCCGTTTCCGATGTACTTCATGATGGCGTCGTTGCCGCCCCCGGAAGAGGCGAAGGTGGGGTCCATCCGATGCCAGGAGGTGCCGTCGAAGTAGATCGCGGCGTCCACCCAGCCCGTCTCCTGGGTCCACACGCTCACCCAGGCGTGGTAGGCGGTGCCCGCGTAGCCCACCACCAGCTTACAGGGCACGCCCTGGCTGCGGAGCATACCGGTCATCAGCGCGGCGTAGTCGAAGCAGATGCCCTTCTTTTCCGCCAGCACATTGTCCAGGTTGGGCAGATAGCTGGTCAGCGAACCGTTGGCCACCGCGCTGGCCCGCTGCTTGTCGTAGGTCAGGTTCTTCACCACGTAATTGTACACCGCGCCCACCTTGTCCAGCGGATCGGACATGCCCTTGGTCAGCTGGGCCGCCATGGCGATGGTGTTGACAGCCCCCTCGTAGTTCACGTACTGGTTGGGCCGCAGGAAGGGGGCAAACTCGTCCGCCAACGCCACGGAGAAGGAGGCGGAGGCCAGAACAGCGTACTTCTTGCCCGTGGTGTTCTGCAGGACGGTGACCTTGTAGCCGCCGTTGCCGTCGGACAGGGGGAAAGTCACCCAGCCTCCGGTGGACAGGTCGTAGGTATAGGTGGTAGTGGGGCCCGCCACCTGTACCTTCAGTCGCTTGCTGTTGGCGGCGGCGAACCGGCACATGACGTAGCCGTCCTTGATGTTGGAGTAGTCGATCTCAGCGCCGCCGCCGGATTTAACCGCCGTGCCGGAGGCCACCGGGGACAGTATGCTGGCCACGGCGGGGGCGGAGGACATGGGCACCAGCTCCTCCTCCAGGCTCACCTCCACCGGCATGGTCACAGAGTCGATATACGCCGCGTCCGTCTCGACCACCTGGCTGGGCTCAGCGCTCTGGACCAGGCTGCTCTGCTGGGCCTCGGAGCTCTCCTCCGCCGGCTCCCCCTCCTGAGACGCGCTGGAGCATCCCGTGAGCAGGCAGCACCCCGCCAGCAGGAGTGCGAACATTCGTTTCTTCTTCATGGGAACTTTCATCCTCCTTACAGGCTTAAACATGGTTTATTTCCTTTTGCAGACTTATTGTACCTCATTTGGGCACAGATTTCAAGCTATTTTTTCCGGGCCTAAAACAGGAGAAATTCCATGAAATATTATCTACAAAAGTCTATTTTTCTAAATTTTTATGGTTGAATTCCAGTTTTTCTATTTCGCCCCGGCCAGCGGAACAGACCCACAGAAAAGAAACTTTACATCTCGTTCGATTTATGTTCTACTTCTCAGTGGATTTTTCCCTGGAGGCCGATCAGGTTTCGTTCAGTTTTTCCGCTTGCAGCCCTCCGCCCGGACAGGGGTTTGACAGCGCCTCCCTTTTGTAGTATTTTGAACGGGACATATTTTGCTCAAATCAAAAACAAAGGAAGATGCCATCTATGGATTACGCAAAGGAAAGTCTCCGGCTCCATCAGGAGTGGGCGGGCAAAATCGAGGTAACTGCCCGGGCCCCGGCGGCAAACGCCGCCGACCTGTCCCTGGCCTATACCCCCGGCGTGGCCCAGCCCTGCCTGGAGATTCAAAAGGATCCGAACAAGAGCTGGACCCTCACCCGCCGCCACAATCTATGCGCTGTCGTCACCGACGGCTCCGCCGTGCTGGGCCTGGGGGACATCGGCCCCGAAGCGGGCATGCCCGTCATGGAGGGCAAATGCGTGCTGTTCAAGACCTTCGGCGGGGTGGATGCCTTCCCCCTGTGCGTCAAGACCAAGGACGTGGACCAGTTCGTGGAGACAGTGTATCTGCTGTCCGGCTCCTTCGGCGGGGTGAACCTGGAGGACATCGCCGCTCCCCGGTGCTTTGAGATCGAGAGAAAGCTGAAGGAGAGATGCGACATCCCCATTTTCCACGACGACCAGCACGGCACCGCCATCGTGGTGGCCGCCGCCCTGCTCAACGCCCTGAAGGTCACCGGCAAAAGAATCGGAGAAATCCGCGCCGTCTTCTCCGGGGCCGGGGCGGCGGGCACCGCCATTTTTAAGCTGTTGTGGGCCCTGGGCCTGCGCCGCGCAGTGTTGTGCGACATCAACGGGGTGGTCTATCCGGGGCGGCCCGACCTGGCGGGCGACCCCTGCCTGGACGAGCTGGCCCAGATGACCCGGCCCACCGTCCGGGGCGGGCTGAAGGAGGCACTGACGGGAGCCGACCTGTTCGTGGGGGTGTCCGCCCCCAATCTGGTGACAGCGGACATGGTGAGGTCCATGGCCCCCGGCCCCATCCTGTTCCCCATGGCCAACCCCGTCCCGGAGATCATGCCCGACGTCGCCCTGGCGGCGGGGGCCGCGGTGGTGGGCACAGGCCGCAGCGATTTCCCCAACCAGATCAACAACGTTCTGGCCTTCCCCGGGGTGTTCCGTGGGGCCTTCGATGTGCGCTCCCGGGAGATCAACGAGGAGATGAAGCTGGCCGCCGCCCACGCCCTGGCCGGGCTGGTGGGCCCGGAGGAGCTGTCCCCTCAGTACATCCTGCCCAAGGCCTTCGACCCGAGAGTGGGCCCCGCGGTGGCCGCGGCGGTGGCTCAGGCCGCCCGGGACACCGGCGCCGCCCGGATCTGACCCCGGGCTAAACGGGAAACGGACCTCGCCGCCGGCGGGGTCCGTTTTCACGCATACTGTCTTCTCAGAGCTGCCGGTACATGGCCTCCGCGCCCTCCTTGCCCACAATGTCGGCGGTGGACAGCACCTCCACCCGGATGAGCTTTTCGCCAAACTTCAGCTCCAACACGTCCCCCGGCTTCACGTCGTAGGACGCCTTGACCGGCCTGCCGCCGGCGGTCACCCGCCCGGCGTCGCAGGCCTCGTTGGCCACAGTGCGCCGCTTGATGAGCCGGGACACCTTCAGCCATTTATCCAATCTCATGATTGCCCTCCACAACAGATATTCCCACCCCCGGAAGGAGGTGGGAATATCCCGTTCATCAGCCGGCTACGGTCTCCTTCAGGGCCTTACCCGCCTTGAACACGGGCACCTTGGAGGCGGGAATCTCGATCTGCTCCTTGGTGTGGGGGTTGCGGCCCATGCGGGCGGAGCGGCTCTTCACCTCGAAGGATCCGAAACCCACCAGCTGCACCTTCTCCCCCTGGACCAGGGACTCGGTGATGGCGTCCACCACGGCGGCCACGGCGGCGTCGCTGTCCTTCTTGGACAGGCCGGTCTTCTCCGCCACAGCGGCGATCAGTTCGGTTTTGTTCATTATTTCTCTTCCTCCTAAAATTTATATGGTCAGGCGGGGCCCAAAGGCCAGGTCTTCCCTTGCGGCATCGCCGCGTATATACTTAAAGCGCGGCGTGGCGCTGTAAGTGTCATTCCAACCGCTTTTTGGCCTCTCTCCACAGGGCGGCCAGCTCCTCCTCGGGCAGCTCGCCCAGCTTGAGGCCCCGCTCTGCCGCCAGCTCCTCCGTTTTGCGGAACCGAACGGAAAACTTCTCGCAGGCGGTATGGAGCGCCGCCTCCGGGTCGGCGTCCAGGAACCGGGCCACACAGACGGTGGAAAACAGCACGTCGCCCAGCTCCTCCACCGGGTCGCCCTCCCCGCTCAAAGCGGCCGCCTTCAGCTCATCCAACTCCTCGGACAGCTTGTCCAGCGCGCCGCCCACGTCCCGCCAGTCGAAGCCGGCCTTCGCCGCCTTCTTCTTCATTTTCTCCGCCCGCCACAGGGCGGGCAGGGTGCGGGCCACGGCGTCCACCGCGTCGGCCTGGGTGTCCTGGTGCTTCTCTTTCTTCTTCAGCTCCTCCCAGTTGGAGAGGACCTCCTCCGTCGAGCGAACATTTACTTCTCCAAACACATGAGGGTGCCGGTAGATCAGCTTTTTGCACACGCCGTCCGCCACGTCGTCCAAATTGAACCGGCCCGCGTCCTCCTCGATGGAGGTGTGAAAAAACACCTGGAGGAGCACGTCCCCCAGTTCCTCCTTCAAGCCGTCCGTGTCGCCGTTGTCGATGGCCTCCGCCGCCTCGTATACTTCCTCGAGAAAGTTGCGCCGAATAGACCGATGGGTCTGCTCCTGGTCCCAGGGGCATCCTCCCGGATGCCGCAGGACACGGACGATCTCCATCAGGTCTTCACAGTTATAAGATTTTTTCATGGACCAATTTACCATAGTATCACCTGAATTGCAAGGGTTTTTTTCCTGTGTATAGGGTTTCCCGCAAATATTTTTCTTTTTAAGTTCACTCTACCCGCAAGATCCGGGCGATTTTGTCCCCCTTGGGCAGCAGGGCCAGATCCTCCTTAGAGATGGCCTTGGTCACCAAGATGAGGGCAAAGTAGACAACGACCGCCACTCCGATGGCCGCAGCCACGGACAGCGCCGTCCCCGTCCGGCTGAGAATAGCGCTGCCTGCGGCGTCCAGCAGGGGCTTTTCGTCCTCGCCCAGGGCCAGGAAGAGGTTCAGCTTCACCAGCAGCTGATAGCACAGCCCGTTGACAGCCCAGGCGGCGGCCCCCATGGCGGCGGCGGCCCCCACCGGCTTGACGAACACCCGGGCCATGCTCAGGGAGCGGGGCAGGGTGCGCTTGATGATGAGCAGGTCCAGCAGGGCGATGAGCCAGAAGCACACCACAGTGCTGATAGCGCCGCCCTTGATGCCGATCTCCGGGTCCCCGATAAGGAAGTAGGCCACAATCAGCTTGAGCGCACTGCCGATGATGGTGATGACCATGGGCAGGGTGACCAGCCGGTACGCCTGCAGAATGGAGTTGCACACCAGCATAAAGCACACCGAGATAGAGGCAATGCCCAGCACGGACAGCATCCACCCGCCCAGCTCCACATCGGTGGAGGCATAGAGCAGCCGGATGATGGGCTCGCCCAGCACAAACAGGCCCACCCCGGCGGGAATAGCCAGAAGCGCGGTGGTCTTCAAAGCAGTCTCGCTGATTTGGGCCGCCTGACGGCGGCGCTTCACCTTCAGCGCGGCGGACACATGGGGAATGACGCTGGCGGTCAGCGGCACCATGAAGGAAGCGGGCAGGTTGTACAGGGTCATGGCCTTATCGTATACGCCCTTGGTCTCCCGGGCAATCTCCTCGGTCATACCCAGCGCGTCCTGGAGCTGCCCCAGCAGAATGCGGGAGTCCAAAATATTGGTCAGGGCGATGACGGAGGAGCTCAGGGTGATGGGAATAGCCAGCGCCGCCAGGGTGGTGAGGATGGCCTTGGAGTCCTCCGGCACGTCGCCGCTCTGGGGCTGAACCCTGGAATGCCTGCGGTAGCAGAAGTACATATACACCGCCCCCAGCAGACAGCCCACCGACACCCCCAGAATGGCCCCGGCGGCGGCCATGGCCTCGTCCTCAAAGGAGTTTTTGAAAGCAGAGGCCAGCGCCAGGCCGATGACCAGCTTGCACAGCGCCTCGATGACCTGGGACACGGCGGTGGGGGTCATGAGGGCGTGGCCCTGGAAATAGCCCCGCATGGCGGACATGGGGCAGATAAAAAACACCGCCGGGGCCAGGGCAAGGATGCTGTAGGCCGCCTGACTGTCGTTCATCCAGTCCGCCAGCTGCTGGGGGAAAAAGGCCATGATACAGAAGCTGAGAGTGCCCAGCACGCAGAAGGCGGCCAGGGCCAGGTTAAACACCTTTTTAACCTGGTTCCCCCGGCCCAGGGCGTTGGCCTCGGACACCATCTTGGACAGGGCCACCGGCAAGCCGCCGGTGGAGATGATGATGAGCAGGGCATAGATGCTGTAGGCGGTGTTGAAGTCGGCGAAGGCCGCGTCGGTGAGGATATTGCCCAGCGGCACCTTGTACAGTGCGCCGATGAGCTTGACCACAATGACGCTGGCCGTCAAAATGGCCGCGCCGCCGAAAAAGGAATTCTTTTTTGGGGTGGATGCAGACATGACCTCAGACCTTTCCCATCACTTAAAAATCAGGGGCAGGGCGTACTGCCTGACCTCGGCCTTGATCTTGTCCAGGTCCAGCGTCAGGAAGGCCCCGTTCTGGTATATGACGCGGCCCCGGGCCATATTCATGCACACGTTGGAGCCGTGGGCGGAGAACACCAGGTTTTCCGCCTCGTCGTGGCAGGGGATCAGGTTGGGGGCGTCGAAGTCCACCAGAATCAGATCGGCCACCCGGCCCGCCTCAATGCGCCCGGTGTTCCGGCCCAGGGCCTTGGCGCCGTTGACGGTGGCCATCTCCAGGGCCTGGCGGGCGGTGACCGCCATGGGGTCCCGGGACACCCCGTTGTGGAGGATGGCGGCCAGCTTCATGTCGGCGAACAGGTCCACGCTGTTGTGGGAGCTGACCCCGTCGGTGCCCAGGGCCACGTTGACCCCGGCTTTCCACATAGCGGGGATGGGGGCTACGCCGGAGCCCAGTTTCAGGTTGGAGTAGGGGTTGTGGACGCAGGACACGCCCTTCCTCCTCATAATGGCCCAGTCCTCGGGGGTGGTATACACGCAGTGGGCGGCAATGGCTCGGGTGTCCCACACGCCGTACTGGTCCAGGGTTTGAATGGGGGTCAGGCCGTTGTGGCGGCCCTTGCACTCCTCGTGCTCCTTGACGGTCTCGGACACGTGGACGTGCATGCCCAGCCCGTGGGCCTGGGCATAGTCCGCCATCCACCGCCAGAGGGGGGCGCTGGAGGTGTACTCCCCGTGGATGGAGGCGTCGGCCAGGATCTGGCCCTCCCCCGCCCCGTGCCATTCCTCATACAGGGCCCGCATGTTATGGCAGTCGCCGCAGGTGTCCGGGGAGAAGTCCGCCGGGTCTCCGAAGTACACCCCGCCCACGCACAGGTTGGCGGAAATGCCCGCGTCCAGCACCTGGCGTGCGATGACCCCGGTGCGCATGTACATGTCGGCGATGCAGGTGACGCCGGAGGCGATCATCTCCGCCAGCCCCAGCTGGGCGGCGGCGGCCATGGAACGGTCGTCCCACTTGGCCTCGGCGGGGAAGATATAGTCGTTGAGCCAGGTTTGGAGGTCACAGCCCCCGCCGTACCCCCGCATGAGGGTCATGGGCACGTGGGTGTGGGCGTTGACGAAGCCGGGCATCATCACCTTGCCGGTGCAGTCGATGGTCTGGTCAAAGTCCCCCTGGGGGCGGTTGGGGCCCACGTAGGAGATGCTGGCCCCGTCCACCGCCACATAGCCGTAGCGCAGGGTGGTGAACGCCTCGTCCATGAGAAGCGCGGTGACGTTGGTAAACAGGGTGGTCATACGAACCCCTCCTATAGAATAATCACAGTTTTCTCGGCCGTTTTTTTCGGCATTTCAGCCGCCTGGGCAATATCTGAAACCTCATTACAATTTCCGCAGGCACCCCAAAACCAGCCGCGAAAATTTGTCCTTGGCGGCCTCGGCGGCATCCAGCACCTCTTTTTCGCTGAGGGGCTGGTCCAGGATGCCCGCCGCCATGTTGGACAGCAGAGTGAAGCCCAGCACCTCCATGCCGCAGTGGCCCGCCACGATGACCTCGGGGGCGGTGGACATGCCCACCGCGTCGCCGCCCAGGATCCGGGCCGCCCGGACCTCGGCGGGGGTCTCGTACTGGGGTCCGTAGCAGTAGAAGTAAACCCCTTCCCGCAGGGTGATGAACATGTCGGCGGCGGTGTCCCGGGCGATCTTCTGGAGACGGGGGGTGTAGAGATGGGAGGCGTCGGGGAAGCGGACGCCGAACTCGGGGATGTTCTCCCCCCGCAGGGGGGACTCGGAGAACATCTTGATGTGGTCGGTGATGAGCATCAGGTCTCCCGCCTGCCAGTCGGTGCGCACACAGCCGGCGGCGTTGGTAACGATGAGGGTGTCACAGCCCAGCAGCCGCAGCACCCGCACGGCGTAGGACACGTCGTCATAGCCGTAGCCCTCGTAGTGGTGCATCCGGCCCTGCATGACGGCCACGTTTTTGCCCGCCAGCACGCCGAACACCAGCTGTCCCTTGTGGCCGGGGGCGGTGGACGCCTTGAAGTGGGGAATTTCTCCGTAGGGGATGGCGATGGGGTTTTCCACCACGTCGCCCAGGAAGCCCAGGCCGGAGCCCAGCACCATGGCAACCTTGGGGATAAATCCTCCGATTTTTTCCTTGATGTAATCAGCGCTCTCCTGATACTGTGCGAATGTGTATGCCATGGTCACAGCCTCCCGCATTCATATTTTTGTTCAACTGATTTAGTTTACACCATTTCCCGGCGAAAATCAATGAACAGGATATAAATTCCGCAAAAAAGCCCACAGGTTTTGTAAGAGGCTCCCGTTGCATTTTTGGCGGAATTGGGGTAAAATACCGCTGTTCCTTTTTCTTGTAAGAAAAAGGAACAGAAAAAGAACTTTTAGCTCGCTACGGTCCGGGCAATCAACCAAAGAGTACGCACGGCGACGAAAACTGGTGCTGTTCTGAGAACACAATACAAAAATAATCATTTTTTAAGGGGGCCGGTTTATGAGGGACGGCTTTATCAAAGTGGCGGCGGGTACGCCCAAGATCCGGGTGGCCGACTGCGACTACAACGCGGGGCAGATCATCGCCCTGATGAGAGAGGCGGCGGCGCGGGGTGTAAAGGTTTTGGCCCTGCCGGAGCTGTGTATCACGGGATACACCTGCGGGGACCTGTTTTTGCAGCCCACCCTGCTGGACGGAGCGGAGCGGGCACTGGGGCGCATCTTGGAGGAGACGAAGGAGCTGGATTTGCTTACGGCGCTGGGTATGCCGGTGCGGAACCGCTGGGACCACAAGCTGTATAATTGCGCTGCAGTAATACAAAAGGGAGAAATTCACCGGCTCATCCCCAAGACTCATATCCCCAACTACGGTGAGTTCTATGAAGCGCGCTGGTTTGCCTCCGGCAAGGACCTGGATACAACGGTGGACCTGTGCGGCCAGAACGTTCACATGTCCCCCAACATCATCCTGGAGTGCGAGACCATGCCCAATCTGGTGGTGGGCGTCGAAATCTGCGAGGATCTGTGGGCCGCCGAGCCGCCTTCCAACGCTCTGGCTCGGGCGGGAGCCACCCTCATCCTCAACCTGTCCGCCTCCGACGAGGTGGCGGGCAAGGCGGATTACCGCCGCCAGCTGGTGACCGGCCAGTCCGCACGGAGTATGTGCGTCTACGTCTACGCCGACGCGGGGGAGGGGGAATCCTCCACCGATCTGGTGTTCGCGGGACATGACATGGTGGCGGAAAACGGGGTCTTGCTGGCGGAGAGCCGCTTTGATATCGGACTGACCGCGGCGGAGATCGACGTTGACCGGCTAGTCTATGACCGCCGCAGGATAAACACCTTTACACCCCCGGAGCACACCCCTTTAGACGACGCCCACTGTCTGGGCATTTGCCGGGGTTTCTTCTCTCTGGAATCCGTTGAGACTTCCCTCTCCCGCCCCGTCTCCCCCGCCCCCTTTATCCCGTCTGACGAATCCCGCCGGGGGGAGCGGTGCGAGGAAATCCTCACCATCGCCGCCCTGGGCCTCAAAAAACGGCTGGAGCACACCAGCGCCTCCTGCGCCGTGGTGGGGCTGAGCGGCGGGCTGGACTCCACCCTGGCCATCCTCATCACCGCCAAGGCTTTCGACATGCTGGGCCGGGACCGTAAAGGGATTTTGGCTGTCACCATGCCCTGCTTCGGCACTACACGCCGCACCCGCTCCAATGCGGAACTCCTTGCCATGGAGCTGGGGGCGGACTTCCGGGAGGTGAACATCGGCAGGGCGGTGGAGCAGCACTTCGCCGACATCGGCCAGTCCATGGAGGACCACAGCGTCACCTTTGAGAACGCTCAGGCCCGGGAGCGCACCCAGGTGCTCATGGACCTGGCCAACCAGCGGGGGGGGCTGGTCATTGGCACCGGGGACCTGTCCGAGCTGGCCCTGGGCTGGGCCACTTACAACGGGGACCACATGTCCATGTACGCCGTCAACGCCTCCATCCCCAAGACCCTGGTGCGCCACCTGGTGGCCTGGGAGGCGGACCGCCGGGGCGGAACCATCGGCGGGGTCCTCCGGGACATTCTGGACACCCCTGTCTCCCCCGAGCTGCTCCCTCCCAAGGACGGGGAGATTGCCCAAAAGACCGAGGACCTGGTAGGGCCCTACGAGCTCCACGACTTCTATCTGTATTACGCCATCCGCTGGGGCTTCCCGCCCCGTAAAGTGCTTCGCCTTGCCTCCCGCGCCTTTGACAGGCGGTACGACCGGGAGACGCTGCTGAAGTGGCTGAAAAACTTCTACCGCCGGTTCTTCTCCCAGCAGTTCAAGCGCTCCTGTCTGCCCGACGGACCCAAGGTGGGGTCGGTGGCGCTGTCCCCCCGGGGCGACTGGCGGATGCCTTCGGACGCGGTGGCCACATTGTGGCTGGATGAATTGGAGGGGTTGGAATAGCATGAACATTCTCATTGACCTGTTCCTCACCTTCGCCCGCATTGGGGTATGCACCTTCGGCGGCGGCTACGCCATGCTGCCCATACTCCAGCGGGAGCTGGTGGAAAACAAAAAATGGGCCACGGAGACCGAGCTGGCCGACTATTACGCCGTGGGCCAGTGCACCCCGGGCATCATCGCCGTGAACACCGCCACCTTTGTGGGCCGCAGCCAGGCCGGGGTCGCCGGCGGGGTCGTCGCCACCCTGGGGCTGGTGTTCCCCTCCCTGGCCATCATCATGATTATCGCCGCCTTCTTACAGAACTTCATGCACCTGGAGTTCGTGGTTCATGCCTTCAACGGCGTCCGGGCCGGGGTGGTGGCGCTGATCCTGTCCAGCGTCATCAAGCTGTTTAAAAACGCCGTCATCGACTGGCCCACCCGGATCATCTACGCCGTGGTGCTGGTGCTGGCCGGATTCGGCGCCCTCTTTTCCCTGCCTCAGGGCGCCCTGGGGGCGGTGCTGGGTGTGGTGACCTCCCCGGTGTTTCTGGTGATCGCGGCGGGTGTGGCGGGGCTGTGCGTGCGCTGGGCGAAGGGAGGGCTCAAAGGATGACCCTTGTCAGACTGTTTCTGGAATTCTGCCGGGTGGGGCTGTTCTCCGTGGGAGGCGGCCTGGCCACCATCCCCTTCCTCACCGACCTGGGCGAGCGCACCGCTTGGTTCAACCCCGGCGACCTGGCCAACATGATCGCCATCTCCGAATCCACCCCCGGCCCCATGGGGGTGAATATGGCCACCTATGTGGGCTTCCACACCGCCGGGGTGGTGGGGGGCGTGGCGGCCACCCTGGGGCTCATCTTTCCCTCCATCGTCATCATCCTCATCATCGCCGGGTTTTTGGAGAAGTTCCGCCAGTCCAAGGCGGTGGACGCGGTGTTCTACGGCCTGCGGGCCGCGTCGGTGGCCCTCATCACCGCCGCCCTGCTCCAGGTGGCCAGGATCGCCCTGTTCCGCGAGCCCGAGGTTTGGGAGAGCGCCCCCTTTTACTGCTATCCCCAGCTGGGCGCCATCCTTTTGACTGTGGTTATCTTCGTGCTGGTGAAGTTCACCCCGCTGAAAAAACTCCACCCCATCTGCTTCATCGGCCTGGCGGCGCTGGTGGGCGTCGTCTTCCAGATGTGAAGGGAAGACCCGGCTTACCATAAAAAGGGTATTTTGAACGCCTGTATTTATAATTTAAGGAAGCGGCACAGCCCGACGGCTGTGCCGCTTCTCTTTTTACCCACCCCAGCGCCCCGATTCGGGTATTTATTCACACTTTGTTTACGTTCTTATCCTCCATTTTCAGAATCGCTTCAGTTTTATATGATAAAGTGCCCAGTGAAAGGACGTGATGCTATGCCCCAATACCGGCACGAGTGGAAGCATGAGATCAGCCTGTCCGACCGTATGGTCCTCCAGGCCCGGCTGAAGGCGGTATGCCGGACAGACGGCCATGCTGTGGACGGGCGCTATCAGATCAGGAGCCTCTATTTTGACAACCTGGCCGACAAGGCCCTCCGAGAAAAGATCGACGGGGTCAGCCGCCGGGAGAAGTTCCGCATTCGGTACTACAACGGGACACCCTCCCCCATCCACCTGGAGAAAAAGAGCAAACTCAATGGGCTGGGGACGAAAGAGGCGGCGGAGCTGTCCCCCGCCGAGGCCCAGGCCATTGTGGACGGGAAGCTGGACTGGATGCCGGACAGCGGCCGCCCCTTGGTCCAGGAGCTGTACCACAAAATGCGCACCCAGGGCCTGCGCCCCCGCACCATCGTGGACTACACCCGGGAGCCCTTCGTCTACGCCCCCGGCAATGTCCGGGTGACCCTGGACTACGACATCCGCACGGGGCTGGGCTGCACCGACTTTTTGAACCCGGACTGCGTTACCATCCCCGCGGGAGAGCCCGTCGCCATTTTGGAGGTGAAGTGGGACGCTTTTCTCCCCGGCGTCATCCGAGACGCGGTGCAGCTGGAGGGGCGGCGGGCCGGAGCGTTCTCCAAATACGCCCAGTGCAGAATTTACGGCTAACGGGGGCTTGTAAAGAAAAAGGAACCGAAAAGGAACTTTTAGACTGTTACCGCCTGGGCAGTAGTGGAAAGAATTTTCTCGCTGATGAATCAGAAGTTTCTTTTTTCGCCTTCTTCTTTTAAAAAAGAAGGGCCCTGCAACTATCAATGTTAGAGAGGAACCATTTTTATGACTTTTCAAGACATTTTCAAGTCCAGCTTTCTGGAAAACGTCACCAGCGTCAGCCTGCTGGACATGACGCTGGCGCTGGTGCTGGCCTTCGGCATCGGCCTGTTCATCTTCCTGGTGTACAAAAAGACCTTTTCCGGCGTGATGTACTCCTCCAGCTTCGGCGTCACCCTGGTGGCCTTGACCATGATTACCACCATGGTGATCCTGGCCGTCACCAGCAATGTGGTACTGTCCCTGGGCATGGTGGGCGCGCTGTCCATCGTCCGCTTCCGCACCGCCATCAAAGAGCCGCTGGATATCGCTTTCCTGTTCTGGTCCATCGCCGTGGGCATCGTGCTGGCGGCAGGGATGATCCCCCTGGCCGTCATCGGCAGCGTAGTCATCGGGGTGATTTTGCTGGTGTTCGTCAACAAAAAGTCCTTTGAAAACCCCTATATCCTGGTCCTCCAGTGCGCGGATCAGAGTGCGGAGCGCCAGGCAGGAGCCTTTCTGGAGAACAACACCAAGCGCTGCGTCGTCAAGAGCAAAACCGTCCAGAAGGACCTAATCGAGCTGAACCTGGAGGTCCGGCTGCGGGACGGCGGCACGGACTTCATCAACACCCTGGCCTCCATGGAGGGCGTGCGCAGCGCCGTGCTGGTGAGCTACAACGGCGACTACATGGGGTAAGGCCATGTCCACCCACAAATACATCGACCGCATCTGCCTGGCCGCCGCCCTGCTCTCCCTGCTGCTGGCCCTGCTGTTCATGAACGGCAGGGCCCTGGGCGTACAGCCCGCCTCCCAGGCCATGGGCTACGAGGAAAAGCTGTTCGATACCTCCAGGGTGCACACCATCGAGATCGTCATGGACGGCTGGGACCAGTTCCTGGAAACCTGCGAAAATGAGGAGTACAGCATCTGCTCGGTGGTCATCGACAACGAGGGTTACAAAAACGTGGGCATACGGGCCAAGGGAAACACCTCCCTGTCCACCGTGTCCCAGCTGGGCAGCGACCGCTACAGTTTTAAAATCGAGTTTGACCAGTATGACAGCGGCAAGAGCTACTACGGCCTGGATAAGCTGTGCCTGAACAACCTCATTCAGGACAACACCATGATGAAGGACTACCTCGCCTATCGTCTGATGGCCTCCTTCGGGGTGAACGCCCCCCTGTGCAGCTATGTGTGGATCACCGTCAACGGGGAGGACTGGGGGCTGTACCTGGCGGTAGAAGGGGTGGAGGACGCCTTCCTTCAGCGCAGCTATGGCCGGGACCACGGCCAGCTCTACAAGCCGGACAGCATGAGCTTTGGCGGGGGCCGGGGCAATGGCCGGGACTTTGACATGGATGATTTTATGGACCGGGATGGTGACGGACAGCCTGGCGGCATGGACCGGCCAGGCCGCCAGGAGACGGGGCCGGAGGGCTTTGATCCCTCCGCCTTGGCCGGGCCGCCCAGCGTCGGGAGCACCCCCTCGGAGGGGGTTCCCCGGTTCCAGATGCCCAGCATGGGCTCCAGCGACGTGAAACTGCAATACACGGACGACGATCCGAACAGCTACTCCAACATCTTCGGCAGCGCCAAGAACGACCCATCCGACGCCGACCAGGCCCGGCTGATCCAGGCCCTGAAGGCCCTGGGGGAGGGGGCTGTGGAGAGCGCCCTGGACGTGGACCAGGTGCTGCGCTACTTCGTGGTCCACAACTTTGTGGTCAACGGCGACAGCTACACCGGGTCCATGGTGCACAACTACTACCTCTATGAGGAGGACGGGCGGCTGTCCATGCTCCCCTGGGACTACAACCTGGCCTTCGGCACCTTCCAGGGCAGCGACGCGTCTCAGGCGGTGAACGACCCCATCGACTCCCCTCTGTCCGTCACCGGGGACGGCAGCCGGCCTATGGCGGACTGGATTTTTTCCAGCGAGGCGTATACAGCCCTGTACCATCAATACTTTGAGGAATTTTTAAGCTCAGTTGACCCTACTGTTATCATTGAAGAGGCCCGCGCCCTTATCGCCCCCTACGTAGAACGGGATCCCACCAAATTCTGCGCCTATGAGGAATTTGAGGCCGGTGTTTCGGCGCTCAAAACCTTCTGCCAGCTCCGGGCCCAGAGCGTATCCGATCAGCTTTCGGGGACCATCCCCTCCACGGATGAGGGGCAGGCGGCGGACAGCTCCACCCTGGTGGACGCCTCCGCCCTCACCCTGTCCCACATGGGGACCATGGACCACGGCAGCCCCGGCGGGGAGGGCGGCGCCCCCGCCCAACTCACCGGCGCGAGCAGCGCTCCCCCAGAGGGCGGCAGACCCGCCGCGGGAGATGGGAACGGCGCTGAACGCCGCCAGCCCCCTGAGGGCATGGAAATGCCTGAGAGCCTCTCCGGCGGGATGGCGCAGAGCGGCGAGGCCGGCGCCCCCGGCGCCTCCGCCGGGACCAGCCCAGCCGCCCTGATCCTAACCGGGATCTCCGCGCTGATCCTTCTGGCGGGCCTGTGGACCGCCTCTCGATTCAGGCGGTTTAGAACAAAAAAATGAGCCCCTTACTCCACGTGTCCCAGCTCCCCATATACGCCGCCTCGCCAATACGGCGAAGCAGGGCATGGGGATCACGGGGAAACTGGTATTCGCCACGGTGGTCAGCGCCGTGCTGGCGCTGGCGGCGCTGCTTGGAGTGGTCTATGTGCAGACGTCCGGCGCTCTGCCACCCAGCAGCAGTCGGACAATGCGGCGGAGATCACCCAGGGCATCCAGCAGATCGCCAACGTGGCGCAGTCCAATGTGGCCACGGCGGAGACCAGCGCCGCCAGCGAGGAACTGTCCAGCCAGGCGGCGGTGCTTCGGGAGCTGGTATCCCGTTTCCGGCTGAAAAACCAATAATCAAGGCGCACCGCTTACACCTAGTATAACAGACGCGGGGCAGGGAAATAATCCCTTGCCCCGCGTTTCATTTTGCCTCCGGGAGAAGTACGCCCTATTCCTGCAGCCGCCTCCCCACCGTACTGGGTATGCCCAGCTCATCCCGGTATTTCGCCGCCGTCCTCCGGGAAATGGCGCAGCCCTCCTTGGCCATGAGCCGGCACAGCTTCTCGTCCGACAGGGGCCGGCGCTTGTCCTCGCCGTCGATGAGGCGCTTCAGCAGCGCCTTGGCGTTGTCCACGGAGGAGGCCCCGCCTCCCTCCGCCGGTCCCAGGCGGCGGGAAAAGAAGTAGCTCAGGGGATATGTCCCCATGGCGCACTGCAGGTATTTCCCGCTCACCGCCCGGCTCACGGTGGACTCGTGCATCCCCATCCTCCGGGCCACGTCGGCCAGGGACAAGGGCTTCAGGCTGCCCGGCCCCTCGCTGAAAAAGGCCCTTTGCTCCTCCACCAGGCAGCTGGCGCAGGCCATCAGCGTGCTGCGCCGCTGGTCTACCGCCCGGATGGTCCATTTGGCCTGCCGGAGCTTGCCGGTCAGATAGTCCTGCACCTGGGCGTCGTCGCTCTCCCGCAGCAGGCGGCTGTAGTAGGCGCTGACTTTCAGGGTGGGAAAAAAACGGTGGTTTGGCAAAAGCTCAAGCCTGCCGTTGGCGTTGACCACAATAATGTCGGGCACAATGTACACCGGGTCATCCCAGTCGGCGGCGTAGCCCAAGCCGGGGCGGGGGTCCAGGCTTCGGATCAGGCTGCAGGACCGGCGGACCTGCTCCTGCCCCGCTTTCAACGTCTGGGCCATCCAACCGTAACGGCATTTGGCCAGAGCGTCCAGGTGTTTCTCCGCGATACGCAGCGCCAGTTCGTCCACCGAATCGCAGCGGAGCAGCTGAAGCCGGAGGCATTCGGACAGGCTCCGCGCCCCCACCCCGGCGGGCTCCAGAGACTGCACTACCTCCAGGGCCCGCTCCATCACGTCCTCCCGGCGCCCCAGCTCCCGGGCCAGGGCGGACAGGTCCTCCTCCAGCCAGCCGTTTTGGTCCAGGCTGGCCGCCAGCGCCCTGGCGCACAGCGCCGTCTCCCCGTCCAGCTCCAGCCCGTCCAGCTGGGCGGCCAGGTGATGGTACAGCGTCTCCTGCCCGGACCGAGCGGCACAGCCGCGCAGGGGGTCCATGTCCTCCGCCCGGTCCTGCCGGTAGTAGTCCCGGTTTTGCGGATCGGTGGACTCCAGCCACGCCAGCTCCCGCCGGAGGCTGTCTCCCTCATCGGGCCCGTCGTAATGCTCCTCGCACTCCAACACCGGGTTCTCTTGAAGGGCTGTCCCCAAATACTCCAGAAGCTCCTGGGAGGTCATTTGGAGTACCTCCATACACTGGATCATCTGGGGCGAAAGCGTCTGCTTCTGTTTCTGCGCGAGCCCAAGCTCCATTATGCCGCCCATCCTTTCCACCGCTCATGTTGGACCGTATCATAATATAGAGTATAACACAGAACGCGGGAAAAACCAATCCCGGGCATGTATATTGCAAGCATCCTTCCAGGCCCGCGCCACTCCCTTTTGTATAACTTCACGATAGCGGGAAATTTGTACAAAACCCACTTGACAACAGCAAAAAAGCTGGTATAATAATCTACGTTGCGCCGCACTACAGCGGCAAGATATATTGTGACTTCACCATCGATTTGCAGCGGTATCGAAGAGGTCATAACGAGCACGATTGGAAATCGTGTAGCGGCTGAAACCGCTCGAGGGTTCGAATCCCTCCCGCTGCGCCAAAAGAACCGAACAGTTTAGATGCCGCAGGCTGAACGCCTACGGCATCAACTGTTTCCGGGGTTTTTGACCTCACAATTTTCGCAAGGCGAACGACAGATGCCAACAAGCCATTTTGAGCGTCTGGCGGTATTTGAACCCGCACACCAAGGGCACCAAAAAGGGCGCTGTACTCAATCGGACTGTAACTCAAATATCAGGCAAGGATTTATTTTCTTAAAAATGTATCGTTTTAGAGTAGCGCCCTTTTTGAGCGGGAAAAAGGGCGCTAAACTTTGCAACACAAATCAATAACTGAACCCCTCGCAAGGCCGTGATTTTTCACTGAAAGATCACGGCCTTTTTATTTTCTCGAAAAGGATGTGTCGAGCATGATTTTCAAGGCAATTATCAGCAACCAAGCCGAACCCGAATTGGGTCAGGCCACTATCCCCTTTCCCATCCCCGACAGCGAGTACGACCACACCATCGCTTTGCTGGAGGACATGGGCATCGGCTCCCCCACCGCCCAGGACTGCCGGGTGGACGAGGTGGACAGCACGTACCCCATCCTCAACCGGCTGGTGGCCCAGAGCGTCAATGCGGACGAGCTGGACTACCTGGCTAAGCGGCTGGACAGCTTTTCCAAAGGTGAGGATGAAAAGTTTGAAGCCCTGGCCTCCAAGCTGAGCCTGTCCGACATCAAGGACTTTATTAACCTGACGTTCTGTTGTCAGCAGGCCACAGTGATCACTGATTTCTCTAACCTGGAGCAGACGGGCAAAGGCCACGCTCTGACCGTCAATGGCGGTTCTATGCCGATGGAGGAGTTCGACAAAGTGGATGGCCAAGCGGTAGCCCTCGACCTGATCCAGAGCGGCGCCGGGGTGGTCACACCCTATGGCGTAGTGTATGACAACGGCATGAAGCTGGAGCAGCTTTACGATGGGCGGCACTTTCCGGCATACCTCTACCAAATGCCCGAGCTGATGATCGAGATCAAGTCCGGGGAGGATGGTGAGGCCATCGGGTATCTCTATCTTCCATCTTCGGATCGGCAAATCCAGAGGACTCTGATGCGGGCGGGGAGCGGTTCGGAGGGCTTTCGGATGGAGATTGCTATGGATGAGCTGCCCCCGCAGGTGTCCAACATGGTCAGCCCCACCCGCGACGGCCTGGATGACCTCAACGCGCTGTGCCGGGCTGTCGAACCGCTGAGTGCGGAGGAGCGGAAGAAGCTGGAGGCAGTGGTGCTTATGACCCGGGCTGAATACGCCAGCGAGGTGCGCCAGCTGGCGGAAAACCTGGAGCAGTTCGACTTCGTGCCGAAACTGGACAGGCCGGAAGCGGACTGTGCGGTGACCGATCTGGGGTATGTGGCCTACCACGGCAGCCTGACACTGGAGGAGCTGATGATGGAGGATCCCGCAGAGCAGCACCAGCGGGAGCAAGAAATGGGGGGTATGGCATAATGATCCTACACGTGTCAAAAAGCCCGTCCAGCAATGAGGTGGAGCACATCAGCTTCCCCGCGGACGCGGCCAAGGTCAGATACGCCATGATCGGGCTGGAGGAATTCGGCGGCTGGGCCCCAGCGTATATTGTCGGCGGCGAAGGCCCTGCCGAAGCCCTCACCAGCTATATCAGCCGCGATGACCTGTACAGCGAGGACGGCGTCAAAAAGCTGAACCGGCTGGCTGGGCTGGTGGATACCATGGAGCTGGAAGCACAGAAGGTTTTTGCCGGGGCCCTCCGAGCGGAGAGCATCAACGGGTTAGACGATGTCCTCCGCGTTGCCTCCAACCTGGGCCAATACGAGTTCATTGAGGGCGTCACCACAGATAAGGAGCTGGGCGGCTGGCTGGTAGAACACGGGAAAGCGGGGGTGGATTTTCCCAAGGAGGTGTGGCCCTACCTGGACTACGCCGGGATCGGCGCGGGATACTACTCCGACCACGGCGGGGCGTACACGCCCAGCGGCTATGTGAAACGAAGGGAGGTCATCCAGACGCAGGAAGCAGCAAAACAGCCCAATTTCGTCCTCACCCTGGCCTCCCCCGCCAGCACCCATCGCCTGAACCTGCCTGCCACAGATGACGGTCTGGAGCAGGCAAAAAGGGCGCTGCGGCTGGATGATCTGGGCAGCGCCGCCATTAGGGATGTGGAAATCGACTATCCATGGGCACATCTGCTTGATATGGATTCCATTACGCTGCAAGACGCCCATATCTTGGCCAAATGCGTCCAGGAGATGACGGCACAGGAGCTGAGGGTATTCGGCGCGGTCTTGGAGGCAGAGCAGCCCAGCTCCTTTTCTGATGCCAACCTCACCGCAATGTATCTTGACGACTATGAACTGGTGGAGGACAGCGAGAGGGAATATGGCCGGGAGGCCCTGCGCAAGGCTGGTGCGGATGATGAGATCCTGGATATGCTGGACGGTTTCACCGATTTCGACGCCCTGGGCCGGTCTGAGATGGAAGCGGACGGCGTGCGGGAAACCAGCTTCGGCCATGTGCGCCGCCTCAGCACCCCCTGGCCCGAGCAGGAACCGGAGATGGGACAGACGATGTGCTGAAAACAGTAGACTTTCCCGCAAAAGTGTGGTAGTTGTTGTGTCAAACTAATCGAAGGGAGAATACACAATGGCAGTGGATATTTTTAAGGACAAACTGCGGCACGCCCAGTTGTTCGGCAAACCCGTGCTTGCTGCCGACCAGCCGATCCCCCGGGAAACGGTGCCGGACGGGTGGTATTGCTACGATATGCGGGGCACGAACAGTGACCCCGGCGCTCACGCCGCGCTGGTGGACTACACCAGCTATTACCACAGCGGCACCGTCCTCTCCCCCAAACCGCTGAAGCGGCCCACCACCAAGGCCAGACGGATCGGGAAGGGGGACTATTTCCTCCACGGGGAGGAGATGGATCTGGAAGCCTTCTGCGATGAGTATGGCCTGGGCGTCCCGGACGACCCAATCAAATTTGAGATGCGGCCCGCTTCGCCCGATGAAGCGGGACTTTTTTACGCCCTGCCCGCTGAAAAGGATGAGGAGCTGGGTGCTATTGGCCACGTCCGCATCGACTTCGGGCGTGACGGGGACGAGTTCTGGCATACCTGGTGGCCGCGTGGCCCCGAGGGGCTGAACACCCTGGAGTTCAAGGAAGAACTGGGCCAGATCATGGGCCAGCTGCGCCGGGGCGTGCTAAAGGACTTCTCCACCATGCTCCGCCTGTGCCATCGCAACGGCGGCAAGATCGCAGGCGGCATCATATCCCAGAATTACGGCTTCGTGCTGGAAACGGAGCGGTACCGCTACTGCCTGCGCTGTAACCCGGTGCGCGGGGACTACCAAGCGTACCTGACCTGCTTCGATCTGCGCCAGCAGGAACTGAACCAGGTTCAGGAGCAGGACAGCGGCCCGGTGCTGGGCGGCATGGGCTGAAGCGATACATTAAAATAACTGGAGGTATTGCAATATGAACGACAAGTTTTTCCCGGAGCTGGCCCGCCGTTTGAAGCGGGCGGGCATCTCCACCGGGCCGGTGGAGCGGGAGTGTCTGCCGGTGCTGCTGGATGGACAGGAGGTCATGGCGGTGGCCCCGGGCGGGACGATCTTCCTCATGCCGGAGACAGCAGACACCCAGCCGGTGGTGGACGCCTATGACACGGTGGCGGGGATCAGCGCCCAAGTTCACGAGTATACGGAAGCCATGGCTGCCGCTCCCCCGCTGGCAGCGGTGGGGCTCCATGAAGGGTTCCGGCTGCTGGCAGATTTCAACGGTGTGGTTCTCGCCGGACAGGAGCTGGAACAGGGCTGGGGGTACAAGTTCGTCACCTGGGCGCGCAGCCCGGATCGCGCCGCCGTGGCCCATGGCCACTACTATGACGGCGGTGACAGCTATGAGGCCGCCAAGCTGGACTTCGCCTGCCGCGCCGGGCTGGTGGACGAGCACCGCCAGTTCACCGATGAGCAGCTCACCGAGGTGTACCGCTGCATCGCGGAAACCTTGGACAGCGGTTACCCCATCACCAGGGAACGGGAGAAAACGCTGACAACCACCATGGAGCAGATTTCCGCCAGCGTGGACAATTTGGACGAGCGCGTCAGCCTGTCCAACCAGCGGGAGCTGGAGGCGATGGAGCAGCACGGGCCGGAGATGCCGGAGGACATTCACAACCAAGGAGGTATGCGCTTTGAATAACACAGAAAAAACGGCAGCGACCCCGCAGGGGGCCGGAAAATCCTATACGGTAGAGGAGCTTCTCACCCTGATGGGGCCTGAATTTCAGAGACAGAAGGACGTCATGCGCCAGTGCATCGCCGGTCTCACGGAATACGCCGCCCAACTGGCAGTACGGGGCCACGAGGATCAACTCCCCCGGCTCCGTATGGTCTGCATCGAGATGGCGGAGTTTTGGGGGCTGGCTGAGGATGATACGCCAGAAGGCGTTCGGAACATGGCGGAGCAGTACGGCAGCGCCTTCGACCGCGCGGTGTCAACCGCCCGAGGTGATGGCTGTGCGCCGGGCTTGGGTGAGCAGGCCGTACAAAACACCCTCGCAGGTTTGGAGCTCTATGCCCGGGAGCTGCGGGCCAACGATGAGGGGCTGGAGGATTGGGCTGTGGAGTGCGAGATCCTCGCGGACGATCTGGAGGAATTTGCGGCACGATCCGGGCCGGAGGAACTGGAAGCGGCGGAGCAGCAGGCGGACAGCGGGCCGGGAATGGGGATGTCGCCGTGAGAGTTCGATACAAGCATAACCGGGAGCCGCAGTTCTATGAGTCCATGTGCCTGACCACCACGCCCCACGAGCCGCCCCCCGCCGTCACCGGGCCGCAGAGCCATTGCGCGGGCTGTCCCTATCCCGGCCATGGCTTCGTGTGCGGCAACGGTGAAACATGCCTGCGCACCGAGGTTGCCCGGATCATGGAGCGGGACAAATCTGTTGCTTCTGCCGGGTAGCTTTTGGAGGGGATCTGTGGTAATGTCGCTGTTAATGCTGGTGAAGGGAGGTGAGCCTGTGGGTAAGCGAGGTCAGAAATTTCAAGTCGATACGTTCCGGCGCAAACAGTGTTTGGCCCCGTTCCATCCAAGGGACGGGGCTTTTTTCATGTCCAGCCGGAGGCAATTCCGACGCAAAAATCATAACAGGAAGGGATGAAAACCATGAGCATCCAAAAAGAATGGCTGGATTTTCTGCGGGAGCAGTACCCTGTGGGTAGCCGGATCAAGCTCCGGGAGATGGGCTCGGACGACCCGTGTCCCATCAAGCCGGGGGCCACAGGCACGCTCCAGTACATCGACGATATGGGCACATTTTTCGTGGCCTGGGACAACGGGCGGGGCCTGGGCCTGGTGATCGGGCAGGACTCCTTCACCGTCTCTCCGCCGCCCCTTCAGACGCTGAAGCTCTATATGCCGCTGACCGTGGGCTATTATGTAAATGAGGACGGCTGCGGCTGGAGCGATGAGGAGTACACGATGGGCGCCAGCGAGGCGGTGGGCTGTGCCCCGCAGATCATCAACGCCCTGCGGAGCGAGCACCGCTGGCTGGAGAACGCGGGCCCGGAGGAGATGGAGCGGGGGCTGATGGCCTACTATGACGAGCTCGATGGCGTGGAACGCAAGGTGCAGTCCTATTGGCTCACCGCCGAGGTGCGGGACGGGCGGCTCTGGGGCGTGGCCGAGTGCCGTGTGCGGGGTGAACTGACGCCTGACGAGCTGCAAGCCCTCAAAGACGACGTGGAGGGGCAGGCGGCGGACGGCCTCGGGGAGAACTTCGAGCAGCGCGAGATCCGGATCGGCGACGAGCAGGAGGTATACGTCCACCTGTGGCAGTCTGAGGGTTGGAGCATCCAGACGGAGCAGGAGCGGTTCGGGCCGGAGCAGGCCCAGGACGGCCCTCGGCAGGTACAAGGGGGGCTGGAGCTTGCGTAAGGTGTTCGAGGTAGAACTGGCGTCTGAGAACGGCTGCACCGAACTGACCGTTCCCGCCACCCCTTATGCCCTGCTGGACGCCCTGGAACAGCTGTGGCTGACGGAGGGGGAAGCCCCCGGGTGGGAAATCCTCCAGTCCGACGCCTTCCCCGGCATTTCCATGTACCTGGATCGGAGGGGCACCCTGTCGGAGCTGAACGCCTTGGCCCAGCGGCTTGCGGCGCTGGACGAACAGGGGCTGGCCATCGTGGAGGGGCTGGCGCTTATGGAGCCGGGGCCGCAGGGAGAGCCCATCCCCCTGCCCCGGCTGATCGACCTGGCATACAGCACGGACTGCTGCCATCTGGTGGAAGGGGTGGTGACCGACGCCCAGCTGGGCCGGTTCTGCGCGGAGAACGGCTTTGTCCCGGAAGCCGACGATCTTCCTGACGCGGCGTTCGCGCTGCTGGACTTTGCGCGGATCGGCAAACAGTTCCGGGAGGCGGAGGGCGGCGTGTTCACCCGGGTTGGCTACGTCCAGCGGCACGATGAATTGAAGCAGGTGTACAACACCCTGGATCTCTCCCTCAAAAAGCCGGACTATGCCATTCTGGCGGAGCTGCCGGACGGTAGCCGGGTGGAACTGCCCACACCGATGGGCGAAACCGTGCCGGACGAGCCCGCCCAGTGTGTGGACTGCGCCGCCCCCGCCCTCAACGGTCTCACCGCCATGCGCTCCACCCTGGATCAGCTGGCCTTCCGCCTGGCGGAGATGGAGGTGGATGGCGAGATGCCCAAATACAAAGCTGTGCTGGAAACCACCGGCTGCGATGACATCGCACGGGCGCTGGCACTGGCGGACGAGCTGGATCAGTACAACTTCGACCCGGAGCCGCGTGAGCCGGACGAGGTGGCCAGCGGGCATTTGAAGGAACTGCTGCCGGAGGAGGAACTGGCTGCCCTGCTTCCCAACGTGGTTTTATACCGCTATGGGCAGGCCCTGATGGAGCAGAGCGGCGGCAAACTCACGGGGTACGGCTATGTCCGGCCCGCTGCCGGCCCCGCCCAGGGGATGGAACCGCAGAAAAATGGATTGGAGATGACGTTGGGTTGAACGATTTTGACTACCTGGCCCAGCTCCCCGGCGAGGAGCGGGAACAGGACTGGATCAGGACGCGGCTGGGCACGTTGAGCGTCCGGGAGGGCGTTGTGCTGGCCGCCGCTGCCCAGGCCGACCCGCCCGAGGATGCCGTCCAGGCCATCAACCAGCTCCAGTCCCTGGACGGGTACAGGGTGTGCCTGGACGCGGGCAGCTATGAGGCGCTGGGCAGGCGGCACCTGATCAACGACACCGCCATGCCGGTGGACGCCCTGGCCTTCGCCGACCTGGAGGCGGCGGGGCGGCAGTATGAGGACAGGCACCCCGGCCTGTTCATCGGCAGCTACTATGTCCAGTACCCGGGAACGCCCCCCGAGCCAGTCTACCGGCCCGGCATGGCCCTCCCCGCCGACGACGGCTGGAGCGTCAAGATGAAGCTGGCCTCCCCCACTGCGCCGGAGGGGGTGTGGCTGCGCCTGCCTGGGCCGTTCGAGGACGGCAGTGAGGATGTGGTGAAGGAAGAACTGGAGGTAGGGATGGCCCTGCGGGAGCTGCGTGTGCGTTTGGGGGCCGAATGCACTTTGATGGATGCCCAATGCGTTTTACCCGAAGCCGGGGATTTGGTGGCCCAATACAGCAGCGATATTGAGGGTCTGTTTTACGATGCGCACAACCTGGGCTGTGTGCTGAACGAGATAGGCCAGGGCTCCCCGCACTTCATGGAGCGGTATGCCGCCGCGCTGGCGCTGGAGGGCTGCCAAAACCTGAAGCTGGCGCTGGACATCTCGCAAAACCTCACCTGCTACGACTGGATGCAGCGCGCCGATCTGGAGGAGTCCGGCAGGTGCAAGCTGCTGGACGTCGGCATGACGGAGGAGCAGATCCGGGCCAGCGGCATTGACCTGGCGGGCTACAAAGCCCACCTTCTGGAGAAGGAGGGGTACACGCCCACCGCGGACGGCTGGGGTTATATCCGCCGCAACGCCAACGAGTTCTACTACCAGTTCAGCACCCCCGCCCAGCCCCAGGAGGAGCCTGGGATGACAATGCAATAATACATTTACAGGGGCCGTTTTCCCGATAGGGGGATGACGGCCCCTTCTTTTTTTGCGTCTATATGCCCCTTTTCCGGGAAAACGCCCCCCGAAAAAGGAGGACGTCATGAAAGAAGAACAGCTCCTGGCCTACCTGAAGGCCAATTGCTTCGGACGAAAAAAGAGCCAGACCCGGGGCCAGCTCCAGCGGAAGCTGGGGCTCAGCAAAGACCAGCTCACCAACATGGTCCACCGGATGCGCTGCAAGGGCCTGCCCATCGCGGGCGGGCCGCTGGGATACTACTACGCCCAGAACGCCGGGGAACTCCATGCCACCATCCGCTGGCTGGAGAAGATGGTGCGCACCCTGCTGAAGTCCATTGATGGGCTGGTGAAGGCCATGGAGTCCTTTGGGCCCATGGATATCGGGGAGGGAAACGGCGGTTCCGGGGGTGACAGCCCCTGAAAAGCTTCATCCCCTGGGTGGGCGGCAAGGGCAGGCTGCTGTGGCTGATCAATAAACTGGCCCCCGCCCGGTACGCCCGATTTGTGGACGTATTCGGCGGCAGCGGCACCGTCACCCTGGGCCGCCCCCTGCGCCGGGGCTGCATTGAGATCTACAACGATTTCAACAGCAACCTCACCAACCTGTTCTGCTGTGTGAAGGAGCGCACCATGGCCCTGCTTCGGGAACTGGGCTTTCTGCCGCTGAATTCCCGGGACGATTTCGACGTCCTGTACAAGTTCTTCTCCCGCCAGGAGTTCACCGACGACTATCTGGAGGAGGAGTTGGAGCTGACGCAAATTTTTCTTGATCCACCCCAGAGAGAGACTGTCCGCCGCCTGATGCTGGAGCGCGCCCCCCGGGGCGATTTGCGCCGGGCGGCGGACTACTTCAAGCTGGTGCGGTACAGCTTCAGCGGCGGGGCCAGCTCCTTCGCAGGCCGCCCCTGCGATATCCGCCGCTTTTTTCATCTGATCTGGGAATGTTCCCGCAGGCTGAAGGACGTGGTGATCGAAAACAAGGACTTTGAGAAGCTCATTGAGCAGTACGACCGGGAAAACACCTTTTTCTACTGCGACCCGCCCTATTATGACGCCGAGTGCTACGAGGTGGCCTTTCCCAAAGCCGACCACATCCGGCTCCACGACGCGTTGGCCCGGTGCAAAGGGCTGGTGATGGTGTCCTACAACTACTGCCCCTTCATCTGCGAGCTGTACCAGAATTTTTACATCTTCCATACCAAGCGGCCCAACAGTATGTCCCAGACAGCGGGCAGCGAGTATGAGGAGGTGGTGATGACCAACTACGACCCCCGCGTCCTGGGCGCGGATCGGGGCTGGCAGATCAGCCTGTTCCAGCGCCCGGAGGACGGCGGAGGGACATACCGGCTCATCCATGAACCCATCAAAAATAAGGAGGAATCCCAATGAACAAGCAGAAAAATGTAACCATATCCATCCCCGTGGAGGACGCGGAGTACTGCGGCCTCACTCCGGACGGCGAGATCACGATCCACGCCGGGGAGAACGTGCTGATGGTGACGCCCAAGGAGATGACCGTCCTGCAGGCCGCCCTGGCCACCAGGTCGCTGATCGAGGTGGCGTGTACGCTCATCGGCGGCATCAGGAAAACCTGCGGCAAGTGCGTAGAGCGGCGCTGCGCCGACAGCTGTCCCTACGGCCCCCTGGAGGAGCCGGGCAAGTGCCCCTATTGGGACGCGGAGCCGGAGGTGGAGCTGTCGGACAGCGCCCGGGAGGCGCTGGGTATCCCGCTGGACGCCAAGCTCCAGCTTTTGCCTGACGAGGGCGAGGGGCTGGTATGCGCGGCGGACTACGAGCACGACATCACCGATATCCCCGCCCAGGTGCTGGCCGCGCTGGATTACGCCGGCGTGTGCCGGGGGCGGCTGGACGAGGCGGTGATGAACAACGAGGTGATCCGCCATGGCTGAGTCGCCCTATCCCTATTCACGGCAGGCGGCCAAGGGGCAGGGCGAGCTGGCCCGATGGAAGCGGAGCCACCAAGCCAACGTCAAGTGCGCCCGGGACATCAAAAACCTGATTGCCTCCCACGCACAGAACGGCCAGATGGAAGCGGGCTGCGCCCGGGCGGCGCTGGACTGGTGGGGCTTCCCCCGGGTGCAGCTTGTGCTGTCCAACACCCTGCGCGGCGCCAGCGGCCAAGAGTTCGACCCGGATGCCCTCCACTGGGCGCAGACGGCCCAGGTCCCGTATGAAAAAGCCAACGGCGAGTTCAAGCTCCAGGCGGACAGCGCCCTGCTGGCGCAGTTCCTCCGGCAGACCTATGACGAGTACCAGGCGCTGGGGATGTTCGGTCCCGGGCACTGTGTCGAGACTGACCAGGACTACGCCGGAAAGGTGCTGGTTCTGCGCCCGGACAGGCTGAGGGAGGAGTGTTGGTCCGCCCAAAACCAGGTGTGGCTGGGCGAGTGCGGCTTTGGCTGCTCCCCTGCCTCCAGGGGGCGGGCGGTATTCGCCACCTGCCTGGGGGACGGCGAGGAGGCCCGCTGGAACCGGGAGGACTTCATGGGCGTGCTGGACGAGCAGTACCTGCCGGATTGGGCAATGGAGCGGTTAGCCGAACTTCGCAGTCCCGCCCAGGGCGGCATGGAAATGGGGTGAGGGTGATGCTCCAATTCTACGTGGTGGACAACCTGTGGCAGGGCACGCTGAGCACCGCCCACTTCCACTGCCTCCCCGACGCCGTCCAAGCGTACCGGGCGCTTCCCGCCGCCAACCGTAAGGCGCTGGGCGTCCAGCGCGGTGTTGAAGCCATCGACCTGGTGCAGTGCCTCCCTTTGTTCCCCGATGACCGGGAGGGTGAGGACGTGATGGTGCTGCGGTTCCTGGAATATCCCCTGTGGAAGTCCGACCCCCAGATCATGGAGGCGGCTCAGGAGCTGGCCTCCCGGCTGCACATCCGCTACTGCCTGTTCCGGCGCTGCATCATCCCCGCCCCAGAACGGGACAAGCTGCCCCGCCCCCTGCGGGGCCGATATCTCTGGCCCGATGAGCCCGGCGACTTCGCCACCGCCGCTCAGTGGATCTACGTAGCCGGAGTGGGCAGGCTGTCTGCGCTTGAATTCAAGCGCCGCTATATGGACGTGAACTCCGTCCAATACCCCCTGGTGGTTCACATCGGGGCCCATGGGATGGACAGCCGGGGCAATTACAAGGCCCTGCAAGTGACCCCGTGGGAATTTCACCTGTTGGCGCGCCGCTCGTCGTCGCGCGCTGCGCATCCCTCGCTTCCGGGCGATGCCCGAAAGCTCACTCGCTCCGCCGCTCCTCCTCTCCCCACGGGAACCGCTTCGCTGGGTTCCCGCGGGGGCCCCAAAAATGCGCGTTGTCCAAAATAAAAACGAAACGAGGAATTTGAAATGAACCAGTTCGAAAATCATGCTCCTGAGAGCAGGAACCCCATGCAGGTGGATGTGAAGATCCACACGCTGCACACCAGCGGCTCCGTCCTGGCCAGCGCCTCCGTGAACCTGAACGGCTGCTTCGCCATCCGGGGCGTGAAGGTGGTGGACAGCCCCAAGGGTCCCTTTGTGTCCATGCCCAGCTATCAGGGCAGAAAAGGGTACACCGACGTCTGCTTCCCCTGCACCAAGGAGTTCCGGCAGCAGTTCAACGACGCGGTGCTGGACGCCTACCAGCAGGAAATGGCCCAGGTTTTCCAGCGCAGCCAGTGTCAGGAACCCAACGGTGCGTTCCAGGAGGAGCCGGATGACTCCATGCTCCCGGACATGGCCATGTAAAAGAGAGGAGAAACCATCATGAAACGTAAGATCATCCCCACCCTGCTGGCGCTGGCCCTCACCGCCGCGCTGATCCCCGCCGCGTTCGCCGCGGTGACCCCGCCCAGCCCGTGCTATCCCACCTCTGTCACCCGCAGCGAGGACGGCGCCCAGATCCGCAAGGTGTACGACCTGGGCCCCGAGGACGACCCCGCGGGCATCTCCCGCTCCGACTTCGAACAGGAGGGTTATCATTACACCCTCACCGACCTGTTGAAGCAAGAGGCCCCCGAGCGTGAGGAGCGGTTCCACACTGAGACCGTGACCCTGGACAGCAAGTCCAAGGACATGGAGTCCGTGCTGGCCCTGCTCCCCGCCCAGCGGGAGTTCACTACCGAGGACGGCCTCACCGGGGTGCTGTCGCTGAAGCTGGACACCGTCAACGTGGAGGTGTCCGGCTACGGCAGCTCCACCCGGCAGGTGTCCGCCACCCGCTCCTACCCCAACCTGGCGGGCCAGGACACCTCCTACATCCCCAAGGAGATCACCGACAACGGGCGCACCCTGGAGCTGGCGGCCATCGACTGGCAGACCGACAACACCGCCAACGAGGACGGCTACGCCGTGGCCGACCGTTACACCGCCATCGCCACCTACACCGGCAGCGCCACCAGCTCCTACATCAAGGGTTACGTGGTCACCGCCGACTACAGCGGCACCGTCAGCCGGATCGCCCTGAACAAGGTGCGCTATGTGGCCATTTTCGAGGGCACGCCCCTGGTCCCCGTGGAGCCCGACCCCACGCCCGAGCCCAGCACCGATGTGCAGGAGCCTGCCGCCCCCGTCCAGTTCCACTGGGGCTACGTGCTGGTTCCCCTGGGCGTGGTCGCGGCCATCGGCGCTGGCATCGGCGCGGCCCTGTTCATCAAGAAGCGCCGCGAGAGCGGCTATGAAACGGAGGAGGAATCTCAGTGAACATGAAACGACTGATTACCACCGCACTGAGCCTGTGCGCAGTGCTTACCATGGCGCTCCCTGCCCACGCCCTGGAGTATAACATCAACGCCCCCGGCGACCCGGAGTACGGCAAGCCCACTTCTTTTGAGCCGGTGGTCACCGCCGACGGCGGGGCCATGAAGAACGAGGACGTGAGCAAGTCCGCCGCCCTGATCCCGCCCGGTTTTGGGTCTCCCACCAGCTATATGCTCAACACCGGCGAGTACCTGACGCCCGACCTGGTGCCCTCCCAGATGGCGGGGGCGGGCCAGGTGAACGGGAACGTGGCCGTGGTCACGCCGCCCGTCTCCGGCAGCACGGGCAGCTATCCCATCACCGACACCAGCACCTCCCCCTCCACCACGCCGGGCTTCACCGAGGTCACCAGCGCCCTCTACTATAGCGACGGCAGCCTGGGAACGCTGAAGATCCCCTCCATCGGCCTCACCGTCAAGGTGTTCGAGGGCACCGGCTCCGCTCCGCTGCTCAAGGGCGCAGGCCACTTTGAGGGCACCAGCATCTGGAACGGAAACTGCTGCATCGCTGGCCACAACCGGGGGGTGCGCAACGATTTCGGCAAGATCCACACGCTGAAAACCGGGGATATCATCACCTTCACCACCAGGCTGGGTACCCGCACCTATGCGGTCACCGGGGTGGAGAAGGTCAGCGTCAACGACGTCAGTGGGCTGGAGCCCACCGCCGCCAACATGATCTCACTGTACACCTGCGTCATGGACCAGCCCGCCTTCCGCTGGCACGTCACCGCCGTGGAAACTGTATAATATGCTTCGTTTTGGCCCTGCTTTTTCTCCATAGTTTGCTTCGAAAGTTGTGGATTTCTCCCTGGTTCTTCGGTATTGTGTTGCTTACCAAAGGCGCCACTAAAATCGAAGGGAGATCACATCATGGGCAGAAAAAGAGAAGCGATCTTTATGGGGATCGGTATCCTGGCGGGCCTCGCCCTGAGCGGTTCCGCCAGCGCCGCCGTCCAGCAGCTCACCGCCAGTCCCACCACCCAGACCTTCTACGTGGACGGGCGGCAGGTACAGTTCGAAGCATATCAGATCCACAGCAACAACTTCGTCAAGCTCCGGGATATCGGCAAAATCGTGGACTTCGGCGTGGAATATCACGCCGCGGACAACAGCGTCCACATCGATCCCGGTGCCCCCTATGTCGAGGAGGTGACCACCCCTGCACAGACCGCGCCCTCCCCCCAAGCCGTCACCGAGGCAAGCGTACAGGCTTCCCTGGAACGGCTGAAGCAGACCTACCCCACCGGTGCCGTATACCCCACCCCCTACCGCTCCACCAGCGGCGGGCCGTACAGCCGGGGTATCCACTGCTCCGGCTGGGCCACCCTGTGTTCCGACGCCGCCTTTGGCAGCCTGCCATGGCGGCGGGTGGATAGGCCAGGCTGGGATCAGATCCGCCCCGGCGACCTGGTGGAATACGAGAGCGCATCGTCCTACCATGTGGTGGTCGTGGTCAGCAAAACGGACGAGTACATCAAAGTGACCGAGAGCGGCCTCAACAACCATGCCCGCTGGGGCGGGCAATACTTCCGCTGGTGGCTGGAGGAACAGCCCCGGTACATCCTGTACACGCGCTATCCAGACTGAATACATCACAATAAAATGGCCGGACTGCTTACGCGGCCCGGCCTTCCCATTTCGAGGAGGAATCGCTTTGAGAAACAAGATCGTAACCCGCGCCCTGAGCCTTCTCCTGGCCCTGGTGTGCATCATGGGCGTCCTGCCCCTGTCTGCCTTCGCCGCCGCGGGGCTGTCCAGCGCCCCCGGCTCCATCACGCAGAAGTCTTCGGACTACATGAAGATCGGTGGGCGCTCTGTCCGCTACCAGGCGGCCAGCAGCGTCATCAACAACGTGGGCCTGCCCTATGTCTTTGACGAGCAGGTGGATGTGCCGGGTTTTGGCTCCACCCGCGCCCTGTGCGCCTATCAGAAGGGCACCCTGGGCCCCGGAGCCAACGGCCAGACATGGAACTTCAAGGAGGAGGTGAACAGCGAATCGCTGCGGGTGCTGCTCACCTACATCTACGCCCACACCTACGGCAATTTCACCGACGCGGGCAACGCCCGGGGGCTGGAGCATTGGGGCCAGTATTGGTCCGACATCTGGTTCCTGGTGGCCCAGGCGGGGAGCTGGCTCTATGAACACGGGGTCATCCTGGACGTGAACAGCAACCGGGAAGGCTTCATCGAGCAAATGGCGGAGGAGTTTGTCGCGGCCATGAAACTGTACCACCGCACCTACGGCCAGTCCTCCTGGATCAAGGATTGGGACGCCATCAATACCCACAGTATCATAGACAGCTCCGACGGTGGCAAGACCGGCTACTCTGCCTATGACTATGTTGCCACCGGGGTGAATTTGGTGCTGGATCACCCCGAGTATTACCGCAGCTACCGCCTGTGGATCTACGAGTGGGACAAATCCCAGCCCTGGAAGCTGGCGGGCCAGTCCGGTGTGCCCATGCAGCGGCTTTTGATCGCTGTACCGGGGGAACCCGACGAGGAATCCGTAAAGCTCACCGTGAAGAAGCTGGAGGCGGGCTCCAACAAGCCTCTGCCCGGCGTGACCTTCAAGGTGGAGAGCGCAGACGGCTCCGGGAATTACTCCGTCACCCGCCAGACCGGCGCGGACGGCACCTTTACCCTGACCTCCGAGGCGGACGACCTGTCCGCGGGCCAGTTCACCATCACGGAGGAGGCCGTGCCGGAGGGCTACGTCGCCCAGACCGCCTCCCAGACGGTGACGGTGATGCCCAATAACTCCATCTCCAACACCTTCACCTTTTACAACGAGCCCAACCAAAAAGAGGGCGATGGCTCCATCAGAAAGGTGGACAGCGACAACCCCACGGTGGGCATCCCCGGCGCGGTCATCCGCATTACCAGCGTCAAGCTGGACGACGGCGGCAGCTACTTTGGGGAGTTCGTCACCAAGGACGGCGGTTACATCCTCAAAGAGGATCTGGACTTCTCCAAGCTGCCCAAAGGCAGTTATCTCGCTGAGGAAATCACCCCTCCCCAGGGATTTATCCTCAGCTCCGATGTCTCCAAGGTTCGCCAGCCCTTCGTGTGGGACGGGGAACATGATGTGAGCCTCGTCTTTGAAAACAGCTCCAAGGTAAAAATCCAGCTCAAAAAGGTGGACGAGAGCGGCAGCCCCCTGGCTGGCGCTGTTTTTCTTGTCCTCCGGGACGGGCAGATCATCTCCACCGAGGAAACCCAGGGGGATGGGACCATCACCGTCAGCAATGTCAGCGAAGGCCACTATGAATTTGTTGAAGTGTTCGCTCCGGAGGGTATGGACTGCGACCGCTCTCCGGTGGGCGTCCATGTGAACGCCGAAGATCTGCAGGGCGAACAGACCATTGTGGTAACTAAGGTCAACCATCACAAGCGGTCCCTCACGATTACCAAGCGGGACGCGGAGAGCGGCGATCCCATCCCCAACACCTCTTTCCATATCCGGGGTGTGAACTTGGGCTATGAGAACGATGTGGTGACAGGTTCGGACGGCAAAGTGGTGCTGGAGTCCATGCCCAGCGGCTGCTTCGAAATCGAGGAAACCGCCGTTCCCTCCCCCTGGATTTTGGACGCCAACAACCGCAAGACCGTCTGGATCGACGCCTCCAAGGATCAGGACGTGACAGCGGATTTTGTCAACAGCACCCGCCCCGGCATTCGGATCCTGAAGCTGGACGGGCAGACTGGGAAGCCCATCGCCGGGGCAACCTTCCTGATCGAGGAAGTCAACGGCGGCTTCACCGACCGCCGCCAGACCGACCAGGACGGCCTGATCGTGCTGGAGGGCAAGGACGGCGTCCGGCCCGGCGCCTATCAAATTTCCGAGGTGGAGGCGGCCCCCAATTACGTGCTGGATGATACCGTCCACGTGGTTCAGCTGGAGGAAAACCGCACCACCACCCTTGAGCTGACCAACCTGGTCAAGCCCACCCTCAAAATTTTGAAGGTGGACAGCATCACAAAGAATCCCGTGGCCCACGCCAAGTTCCAGATCTGGCGGGCCTCCGGCGACACCAAATCCGGGGACTACAACGATCTGGGAACCTTCTATTCCAATGAGGCGGGAGAGATCGTCCTCGAGCACACCGATCCCGGCTGGTTCAAGATCACCGAGCTGGAGGCCCCCTCCGGCTACTCCATCAAGCAGGCGGACTACGAGTGTTACCTGGCCGCTGGCGAGGTCAAGACCGTCCAGGTGGAGAATATCCCCCTGTCCGCCCTCGTGGTGTATAAATATGACCGGGTCACCGGGGAGCCGGTTGAGGGCGCCATTTTCCAGATCAAGTACCTGTCCGGTGCCTCCGGCACGGGCGGCACCGTCATCGGCACCTACCGCACCCTGAAAAATGGTTCCTTCACCGTCACTGGCTTGTCTGCCGGGGCCTATGTCGTCGAGGAACTGGCCAGCGACAGCGGCCACATCGTGGACGCCGCCCCCCAGACCGCCTACATCTCCGGCAAGCAGCAGGACGTGGTACAGCTCTATTTCGGCAACAGCCCCAAGTCCTCCCTCCTGATCTCGAAGGTGGACGCGAACGATGGGAGCCCGCTCAGTGATGTGGAGTTTTTGGTCACCACCTCGGATGGCACCCTGCTGGGCAATGCCAACGGGAAGTATGTGACGGACCGCACGGGCACCATTCTGATCGAGAACCTCGACCCCAACCTGACGCTGGTGGTGAAAGAAACCCGCGCCAAGGCGGGCTACCTGTTGGACGACGTACCTCAGACCATCAAAACAAAGCCTGGGGAAACGGTGAAGCTGGAATTCAGGAACAAAAAACAGGGAAATCTCGTGATCCACAAGCTGTCCAGCGCCGACAAGAGCCCCATTGAGGGCGCCCAGTTCAAGATCACCTACGCCGACGGGAAAGTGGTGGACGCGGCGGGCGGCCAGCTCTCCTCCAACGGGCTGTATACCTCCAATAAGGAGGGGCAGATCATCATCTCGGGGGTTACCGGCACCATTGTCTGCACGGAGGTGTCCAGCGCGCCCGGATTCGCCATTGACCCCAACACACGAACCCAGACCGTGGTGGTGAATCCCGGCGACGACACCCAAAGTCTCTACTTCTACAACACCCCTCTCTGCTCCCTCACCCTCTCGAAGGTGGATTCGGTCACGGGGAAGCCCATCCCCAACACCACCTTCACCGTGAAGTACGCCAACGGGGAGCTGATCGGACGCTACACCACCGGGAAGGACGGAACCGTGACCGTCATCGGCCTCCTGCCCGGCTCCACTGTGGTGGTAACGGAATACAAGGTGCCCGACACCCATGTGCTCAACACCACGCCCCAGGCCATCACGCTGAAAAGCGGCTCCAATACCGTGACCAGCGGAGCGGTCAGCGGCGGCACAGGCGGCGGCAACAACCTGGATTTTGAGGACGATCCCAAGATGACCCTCACGATCCGCAAGTACATCAAGGGAACCAACCGGGAGCCGTTGGCCGGGGTGTGCTTCAAGGTGACCGAGGGCTCCGGCACCCCTGTCGGCCCCGGTGACGGCACCTATTACACCAACTCCGCGGGTGAGATCGTGATCGAGGGGCTGGAGCCCGGCACCACCGTCACCGCGCGTGAAATTTCCACGGTGGAGGGGTTCGTGCTGGACGGCGAGCCCAAAACCATCAAAATCAAGGCTGGCGCCCAGGCGCCCGAGCTGATCTTCTGGAACGAGCGTGCCGGTTCCCTCGTGATCCAAAAAAAGAGCAGCTTGGACGGCAGCCCGCTGGCCGGGGTGCAGTTCCAACTCACCTATGCGGACGGCTCCTATGTTGACTATGACAACGGTCACATGAGCAGCAAGGGCCTGTATGAGACGGACTCCTCGGGTGAAATTCGGATCACTGGGATCACAGGCACCGTCATCGCAAAGGAACTCAAGACGCTGCCCGGGTTCACTATCGACCCGGCCACCCAGAGCCAGACGGTTACCATCCGGCCCGACGACTGCCAGACGCTGACCTTTTTCAACACGCCTGTCGGGAATTTCGAGCTGATTAAGGTGGTGGAGGGGAACGAGAGCAAGCGCATCCCCAACGTGACCTTCGAGATCCGGCGCGCCAGTGACGGCGGGCTGGTGGACACCATCACCACCGGCAGCGATGGCCGGGTCAGCCTCCAGTTGGACGCGGGCAATTACTACGCGGTGGAAACCGAGTGCCCCAAGGAGTTCAAGCTGGATCCCACGCCCCACTATTTCACCATGCGGGACGGCGGCAAGGGCACCACCCTGACGGTGAAAAACAAGGCGTTCTCCGGCATCCAGATCCGCAAGACCGACAGTGTGACGGGCAAGGGGATCTATGGCGTGAGTTTTATCCTCTACGACAGCGCCAATAAACCCATCGGGCAGTATACCAGCGACGACAGAGGTTACGTCTACATCGAGGGCCTCACTGACGGCGGCCGGTACTATCTGCGGGAGCTGGAAAATCCGGGCTACGTCCCCGACACCCAGATGAAAACCATCTACGTCAAGGCAGGCGAGGTGACCCTGGTGGAGTGGCAGAACACGCCCATCACCGGGCAGATCCAGATTTCCAAGACCAGCGCGGACTACAACCCCATGAACGGCTGGCCCGCGGGCACCCCCATCCCCGGCACGGAGTTCGAGATCTACCACTACCGCACCGGCAACCTGGTGGACACCGTCCGAACGGACAAAAATGGCGTTGCCGTGTCCAAGCCCTTGCCTTTGGGCCGCTATCAGATCGTGGAATCCAAGGCGGCGGACTTTTACGGCCTGGACAAGACGCCCATTGAGGCGGAGATCGAGCACGCCGGGCAGATCGTAAAGGTGGCCATGACCAACAAGGCCCTGTCCACCAACGTGTCCATCAAAAAGACCGGCTACGCCGAGGTGATGCCGGGCCAGGATATCCGCTATACCTTCTCCGACATCGGCAACAACTCCACCACCGCGCTCACTTCCTTCTATTGGAGGGATACGCTGCCTGTAAATGCCGTCCGGCTCAACCGCATCTTCACCGGCACCTACAACGCCCCCGGCAATTACAAGGTGGTGTACAAGACCAACCTGAGCAATGGCGAGTACCGCACCATGTACGACAACCTGAGCACTGCCAAGAATTATACTCTGGACGCCTCCCCCACTGCGCTGAGTCTGGCCTCCAACGAGTATGTCACCGAGTTTATGCTCGTCTTCGGCGTGGTGCCCGCCAACTTCCGCCAGGTGGAGGCCCCCAAGGTGGACTGCAAGGTGCTGTCCACCGTGAAGGGCGGCAGCAGCTTCACCAACGCCGCCGACGTGGGCGGCGTGTACAACGGCCAGTGGGTTCAGGCGGTGACCCGCTGGACCACCAAGGTCTACGGCAAGCCCCCCAAGCTGCCCACCACCGGCTATTGAACCCAGGAATAAAAAATGGGAGGCCGTCCAAATGGACGGCCTCCCCGCTATGTTAGGAGGAAAACAATATGAAAAAGCACCGTATCCGTATCTATCCTATGCTCCTGGCCCTGCTGCTGTGCGCCCTGTGCTGCGCCCCGGCTTTCGCCGCCGCCAGCGGCGGCTCCGGGGTGGCCGACGTGGTGGAAAGCACCTGGAAGGACGCCGCGGGCCAGATCAAGACCGTGGTAAACAACGTGGTCTTCCCCGCGCTGGACATGATCCTGGCCATCGCCTTCTTCGGCAAAGTCGGTCTCGCGTACTTCGACTATAAAAAGCACGGCCAGTTCGAGTGGGCGGGCCCGGTGATCCTGTTTGCCTGCCTGGTGTTCGTCCTCACCGCCCCGCTGTACATCTGGACCATCGTGGGGCTGTAAGCTACAGCCCCGCCAGCCGGAGCAGCCCCTTTTTGAGGCAGGTGGTCAGCTCGATGCGCTTCACCTCGTCGATGTCCTCAAAGGCGATCAGCGCCACGCTGCCCAGGCGGCCCAAAATCTCGCCCCGCCCGAATTGCTTATGCACCACCTCAGCCCCGGCCATGAAGTCCGCCTGCTGCCTTGCCAGCTGGGCCGGGGTGGGGCCGTCCTCATAGGCGGGGCGCTTCGCTCTGGCCTTCTTTGGCTTGGGCTGGGGGTTGAACTGGGGCGTGGGCTGGGGTTCTAAAACGGTGACTTCCTTCCCCATAAGCTGGTCGATGAAGGTTCGGCCCGCCGCCATAGGCTCCCCAAACCGGCTTTCGTAGCACAAAAACTCCAGTTGCTTTTTGGCCCGGGTGGCCCCCACGTAGAACAGCCGCCGCTCCTCCTCTAATGCCGCCCTGCCCTCGTCATCGTGGGGGACAGGATCAGAGGGAAAAACGCCGTCCACCGCGTCGATGAGGATCACCCGGTCATACTCCAGGCCCTTGCTGGCGTGGATGGTGGACAGCACAAAGGGACAGCTTGGATCAGGCTCCATGCCCTCAATGGTGTCCTTTAGCTCCTGTAACCGCAGAAGGAACGGCCCCGTGGCCGGGGTTTGGTTGGCCAGGGACAGCAGCACGTCCAGCTTGGAGGTGTCCGCCTTTTGCTCCCGCAGATAATCCCCGTAGCCCATGAACTTCACCAGCCGCTGGATGGCGGCAAAGCTGGTGAGCTGGGGGAACTTCGAGTAGTGGGTCTGGAGCGCCCGGATCTTCCCATACTGCCAGGGCTCCAGCCCCTCGTTGGCCAGCAGGCGGTCAAACACCGACTCGTCCGACCCCATCCCCCGGAGCATTCCCGCCAGGACGGGCTTTTTGATCTTCAAATCCAGCTTATAGTAAAACCGAAGGAACTTCTCCCAGTTGGCGTCGTCGAAGGCGAACTCCAGCATATCGGTGATGTCCCGGACGATGGGGCTGGTGAAGAAGAAGCCCTCCCGCTGGCGGCAGGCGTAGGGCACCCCCTCTTGCTCCAGCAGGTCGATGAGGGGCAGGGCGCTGTCATTGTTGCGGTAGAGGACGGCGGTCTGCTCCTTGCAGTCCTGGGCCACCTTCAGCAGATAGCGGTATTGGCGGTTGTAGTCCGCCAGTGGCACCATTTTCACCGGCGCGCCCTGGGGGTTGTCCGTGTGCATATGCTTGGGGCGGCGGCTCTCGTTGCGCTGGATGAAGGCGTCCGCCGCCTCCACGATGGACTTGGTGGAGCGGTAGTTGGTCTCCATCATCAGCACTTTGGCCCCCGGCCAGACCTGTTCAAACTCCAGCAGGGCCTGGGGCCACGCCGCCCGGAAGCCGTAGATGCTCTGATCCTCGTCCCCCACCATGAAGATGTTGCGGGACTTGGCCGCCAGCAGACGGAGGATGGCGTGCTGGATTTTGGACGTATCCTGGGCCTCGTCCACACAGAGAAAAGGCCAGCGGCGCTGGAAGTGGGCGAGGATATCCGGGTACTGCCGGAAGATGCGGTAGGTGAACACCATCTGATCGTCGAAGTCCATGAGGCGGTTTTTGAGCAGAAACGCCTGGTAGCCCTTGTAGACTGCCGGAAAATCCATGCCGTCCACCTGGTGGGCCTCCACGTCCGCGTCGCTGAACATCATGTTTTTGCAGTAGGTGATGTGGGTGCGGGCCTCCTTGACCTGCTGATCTGGGGGATAGCCGCCCCCGCCCTTGGACAGCAGCTCACGGATCACGGCATTCAGGCGGCTGTCATCATCCGCCAGGGCGAAGGGCTGAGTGCCCTTTTTCCCCGCATAATAGCGGATCGCCACCGCGCACAGGCCGTTGATGGTGCGGAAGGTGAGCTTGTCCGCGTATTCTTCGCCGAAAAAGCGGACGAACCGGGCTTTCATGTCACGGGTGGCGGCGACAGTGTATGTAACGGTGAGGATGTTCTCCGGGCGGATGCCTTTGCAGTAGATCATGTAACCCAGGCGGGTGACCAGCACGGTGGTCTTGCCGCTGCCGGGGACAGCCAGGAGCAGAACCGGGCCCTGCACCTGCCGCACCGCCGCCTCCTGTTGGGGGTTGAGCCGGATGTGGTATTGGGTTTTGAACTCGCTGTAGGTCATGGGCCCGCCCTCGCTTTATACATTAAAATACAGAAGGAAGTGATCAAAATAGAAACGATTCTGCTGGGCGACGCGGCGGAACAGCTTCGCACACTGGACGCGGACAGCGTCCAATGCTGCGTCACCTCGCCGCCCTACTTCGGCCTGCGGGACTATGGCGTCCCCGGGCAGATCGGACAGGAAGCTGCGCCGGAGGAGTACATCGGCAGGCTGGTAGAGGTCTTCCGCGAGGTACACAGGGTGCTGCGCCCCGATGGCACCCTGTGGCTCAACATCGGAGACAGCTACACCAGCGGCGGCAGAAAGACCCGGGATCATGACGAAAAGCTCCCCGCACGGGCGGCGGGCCAGCGGCCCAATACGCCGGAGGGCATGAAGCCCAAAGACCTGATCGGCATCCCCTGGATGCTGGCCTTCGCCCTGCGCTCGGACGGCTGGTATCTGCGCCAGGATATCATCTGGCACAAGCCCAACGCCATGCCCGAAAGCGTCCGGGATCGCTGTACCAAAAGCCATGAACACATCTTCCTCCTGTCCAAATCGGAGCACTATTATTTTGACTGTGACGCTATCCGGGAACCGATCATTGGGAACAGCACGAAACGTTACCTACGCGGCCTGGAGCGGCAAAATGCTGCAAGCCACCCTGCTGGGATCATCCTGCCTCGGTTTGGCGGCTCCAAATATGGCGACAACGCTGCGGAAGAAGCCCGCTGCAAAAGCGGGAAAGGATATGTGCCCACGGCATGGCGGAATAAGCGTGATGTCTGGATGATAGGCACCAGCGGTTTCAAGGGTGCGCATTTCGCCGTGTTCCCGGAGAAGCTGGCGGAACCCTGCGTCCTGGCCGGGTGCCCCGAGGGCGGGATCGTGCTGGATCCCTTCACGGGCAGCGGCACCACCGGGGCGGTGGCCAAGCGGCTGCGCAGGAACTTCATCGGCATCGAACTCAACCCGGAATACCGGGAAATGGCGCTGGCCCGGATCAGCGCCACGGAAATGGAATACGAGCAGATGAAGCTGTAGGCCGGGCCCGGCATATGAACCCGGACTCGGCCATTATACCATAAAGAGAGGTGACTTACCATTTTTATTTGGGACTTCGTGGCCTCCACCGTCCTGGACGAGCTGCTGGACTGGGCGTACAGCCAGGCGGTAGGCTTCCTGGGGGCCTTCTTCGCCCTGATGGGCAACATGGGCGTGGAGCTGTTCGACCTGCCCTGGGTGCAGGCCGTGGTGCGGTTCTTCAACCAACTGGGCTGGGCCCTGTTCGGGGTGAGCCTGGTGGTGGCCTGTTTCGAGTTCGGCATCGAATACTCCTCGGGTCGGGGGAACCTCCGCCACACCGCCGTCAACTGCCTGAAGGGCTTTATGGCTGTCAGCCTGTTTTCCACCGTCCCCGTTCGGCTCTACGCCCTGTCCGTGTCATTGCAGGCCAGCTTCACCGCTGGCATTACCGGGCTGGGGACAGGGATCGGCGAAATCGGGCAGAACATCATCACCAAGCTCACCACCCCGGAAGGGCTGATCGCCTCCGGGGTGGATTTCATTTTCAACGGCCCCAGCTTCAACCCCATCATGATGCTGTTTTGTGTGATCCTGATGGCCTATGCCGTGCTGAAGGTGTTCTTCGCCAATCTGAAGCGGGGCGGTATTCTACTCATCCAGATCGCGGTGGGTGCGCTGTATATGTTCAGCGTCCCCCGGGGCTACAGCGACGGCTTCACCCAGTGGTGCAAGCAGATCGTGGGGCTGTGCCTCACCGCTTTTTTGCAGGCCACCATCTTGACGGCGGGGCTGATGGTGTTCAGCGACCGCGCCCTGCTGGGGCTTGGGCTGATGCTCTCCGCGGGCGAGGTGCCCCGGATCGCGGGGGCCTTCGGGCTGGACACCTCCACCAAGGCCAGCCTCACCTCCGCCGTCCACACCGCCCAGATGGCGGTGAGCACCACCAAGGTCATCGCATCGGTGGTGGGCAAATAGAGCAGCGGAAAAATGCGCTGACCATGACTGTTGATTTTGCTTCATTTCAGCCAGAATCTTCGTTGGGTATGGTGAATAGCTTTACTGCCCGGTTGTCGGTATACTTGCGTTACAAAAACGGAGAGATTAACTATTAGATGTCAACCCCAAAAATGAAGGATGGAGTGAAAAAGATAGATGGCACAAAAAGGGTATAGCAAAGCAGAGATCCGGCAGGATCTCGGATGGCAATTAAGGCGGATCAGGCTGCGGGGCAGTAAGGCTGTCTGGATTTCTCCAGAGCGAAGATGAGCCGCACCAGCTTCTTGGCGGCATGGGATAAAGCGACATTGTAATGCTTTCCCTCAGCCCGTTTCTTGGCGAGGTAAGCAGCAAATGCAGGATCCCAGAGACAGACGTATTTGGCAGCATTGTAGAGGGCATAGCGCAGATACCGGGAGCCACGCTTCTCCATGTGGGGATAACAATTTTTGAGCTGCCCGGACTGGTAGGTAGAAGGAGACATTCCGGCGTAGGCCAGCAGCTTGTCGGCGGAGTCGAACCGAGAGAAGTCACCAACCTCGGCCAGGATCATGGCGCCCATGCGACATCCAATCCCCGGAATGGTGGTAATGGGAGAATGCAGCTCATCCATAATGGCCTGGATTGCGGTTTCAATTTCTTTGATCTCGGCATCCAGTTCCCGGATGAGGCGGATGGTATGCTGCAATTCCAAAGATTTGGCGGGCATCTTGGAGCCAATAGAGCATCTGGCGGCATCTCGAATCTCCATGGCCATATCCCTCCCATAGCGGCCCTTGGAGCTATCTGCCAGCATGGACTTCAACCGAGTAAGATTCGCCGCTGCAATCTGTTTGGCTCCAGGAAACTCCTCCAAGAGGGCATATACAGAAGCTGTGTGGAGAGAGGATACCAGTCTCTCCAACTCTGGAAACAGGATGCAAACCAGCCTGGAAACAGACTGCTTCAACTGGGCCCGCTCTTTAACCTTGTCAAAACGGTATCTGGTGAGTGACTTTAGTTCCTCATTGTGGTATGCTGTATCCGTGTAGGGCTTGAGGCCCGCATCGGACAAAAGCATTGCCGCAATCGTTCGCGCATCCACCCGGTCTGTCTTGGTTTTTCTGAGACTGAGACTTTTTCGGTAGAGATTGGTGCGCAGAGGGTTCAAGACATAGGTGGCCAGACCGTTGTCAAGAAGAAACCCGAGAATGTTGTAGCTGTAATGCCCGGTCGCCTCAAGCCCTACTTTTATGCTGTCTTGGGGCGTGGAGCAGGTGTGGAGCCTGTCCAGCAGGGTGTTGAAACCCTCCATGTTATTGGAGATGGTGAACACATCTGCCAGGATCACACCCTCGGAGTTGAGGATAAAACAGTCGTGTTTGTCTTTGGCCACATCAATCCCAACGCAAATCATAAACAATACCTCCAGCGGTAAAATTGTGATGCTGTATCCACAGAACACTTTGCTTTTGTAGCCTTGTTCCACATAAACCGTCTGACGGTATTTAACTGATCAACAAAACTGCAAAGGGCTGTGGTTGGAACCTTTCCGAAACCATCTTGTGGTAGGAGGACAGCAACCAATCCACAGCATCCCTTCCAGTGTAGCACAGCCCTTGGAGAGGGGCTCTAATAACTACTACTCTATAATACAAGGAGGACGCCAATATGGCGGAAAACCAAAAGAATCTGTGCGCCATGATCCCGGCGGAGCTGCACAGCCGGGTTCGGGCAGCCCAGGAGCAGGCCGGGGTGACCCTGAGCGCGTACATCACCCAGCTGCTGACCAATTATTATAAAGGAGGGAACGAGAAAATGGCGGAAGGGATGCGCACCATGGCCTTCCAGATGCCGGAGGAAATGTTTCAGCGGCTGAAGAAGCTCCTGGAACAGGAGAGCGCCCGCACCGGCAAAAAGGTAAGCCAGAAGGAGTTTGTACTGGGCCTGATCCAGCGGGCGCTGGACGAGGCGGAACAGAAGGAGGCCGGCAATGGCGCTGACCTGGGATAACAGCAGCCGGAAGGATCAATCCGGCAAGGTGGTCAGCGAGAGCTACCGGGCGCGGCTCCCCCACTGGGGCGAGGCCAGCGTACACCCCCACATCCACCACCCCGGCGAGATGTTCCTGGACTGTCCAGCCCTTGGTGTCGATATGCATCCCCTGGGGCGGGTCGGGGCTGTAGAGGCGCTGAATCCCGCGGAGCGGGTGCTGATGCGGACGCTGAAGGAACACGCGGTGTGGTGCCTGGAGGCCATGGAGGTCATCGGCAGCCCGGAGGACGAATTATAGACGCAAAAAGGGCGGCAAGCTGCCGCCCTTCCCCGTTCCGTCAGCTTTTCTGGGGCGGCCTCACGTTCACATCCGGGCCGACCGGCCCCTCAATGGCCCCATGTTCCGCTTCAAACTCGGCAATACGCCGCTTGATAAGCTGCTCAATTTCCTTGTTCTTTGTCCGGCCCTCATATGCGGCGACAACGGTCAGCTTATCCAGCAGAATCTGAGGAATCCGCAGCGTATAGCGCGGCAAACTGTCTTTCATGTCTATCATCCTTTTGACGCATTATTGACATCATTATATCGTCAAGGTATAATCTTGTGCAGTTTTGGCGAATGTATGACGCATAGCTGACGCATAGAAAAGAGGAGATATTGTGAAAGTCGCCGTTATTGGCTCAAGAGGGCTTCATGTGGATCATCTGGAGGACTATCTCCCAGAGGGAGTCACTGAGATCGTATCGGGCGGGGCGCGGGGCATTGACGCCTGCGCTAAGGATTACGCCCTGCGGCACGGGTTGAAGCTGACCGAGTTTCTGCCGGAATACGAAAAATACGGCAGGGGCGCGCCCCTGCGGCGGAACATCACCATCATCGAGTACGCCGACCTTGTCCTGGCCTTCTGGGACGGAAAATCCAGAGGAACAAAGTATGTGATCGACAACTGCAAGAAACGAAATATCCCTGTGGCGGTGTACCGACCCGCCGCAGGATCGGAGGCGAATGAATTTCAATGTACATCTACCCCAATAACCTGAAGGCGAAGCCCACCCTGTGGCTGTGGGCGCTGCGGGACGTGGCGGTGATCGGCGTGGGCCTGGTTCTGTCCGTTTTGGCCCTGGTGGAACTGGGCCTGGTGCCGCCGCTCATCGCCACGGTGCTGTACGCCTTCCTCAGCATTCGGCTGGAGGATTCCAGCATTCTGGATTTTTTGCGCTACGCCATGTGCTTCCTGTTTTTGAAGCAGCAATACTTTGAATGGAGGGAATCTGAACCTTGAACCGAAAACAGAAAAAAGAGCTGCGGGAGCGCCAGTCCACCCGCCAGCTCATGGGGATTACCCAGCTCACCGATCACGGCGTGAAAACCGCCAAAGGGGAGCTGGTTTTTTTCATGCTCAGGCCGGACAACCTGTCCGTGCTGTCCCCCGAGGGGGTGCGGGGGCGGGTCACCGCCCTCACCAACCTGCTCCGGGCCACCCCCGCGGTGCGCTTCCTGGCCATGGACTCCCGGGAGTCCTTCCAGGCCAACCAGGATTTCTACCATCGGCGGCTGGAGGCGGAGCCCCTCCCCGCCGTGCGGGAACTGCTGCGGCAGGACGCCGCCCACCTGGACGACATCCAGGCCACCACCGCCTCGGCGCGGGAATTCGCCCTGGTGTACCCGGTGGATAAGGACAGCGCGACGGATCCCCGGCAGACGGAGAAAAGCCTCCGGGACGGGGGCTTCCACGTCCGGCTGGCGGATACCCAGGACATCAAGCGCATCCTGATGGTGTACTACCAGCGGGACATGGCTACGGAGTCCTTCCCCGATTTTGACGGAGAGGAGGCGGTGTGCCATGGCTAAGAAAGTACAGAAGAAGAAAACGGCGCCCAAGCCCGCCGTCGTCAACGCAAGCTCCATATCCTTCGCTTCGCCGCAAGCGGCAAAGCTCACTCATTCCGCTGCGTCTCCTCTCCCCACGCGAACCGCTTCGCTGGGTTCGCGCGGGGGCCCCAAAGATTTCCTGGACATGGCGGCCCCCTCGGTGGTGAAGTTCAACACAGACTGCGCCATCATCGGCTGCGGGTACCACACCTTCCTGTCCCTGCGGGGCTATGCCGCCTCTACGGAGGAACTGGCCCTGTTGAGCCGCCTGGGGGCCAAGGACGGGGTGAACCTCTCCCTCTACGCCCGGCAGGTCACCGCCGCCGAGGAAAAGCAGATCATCCAGAACGCCAGCAACAAAAACCGCCTGACCCGCTCCAACACCAACGACTTCCAGCAGTCTGTGGCGGCGGAGAGCGACCTCCAGGACGTGGCCGCGCTGGTCACCCAAATGCACCGCAGCCGGGAGCCGCTGATCCACTGTGCCGTGTTCATCGACATCAGCGCTCCGGATCAGGCCAGGCTGTCCACCCTGAAAGACTTTGTCACCGCCGAACTGGCCCGCTCCAAGCTCACCCCAGACCCCCTTCTGCTGCGCCAGCGGGAGGGCTTCCAGGCCGCAAATCCCGCAGGGTTTAACGCCTTCGGCTCCCAGTTTGAACGGGTGCTGCCTGCGTCCAGCGTGGCGAATCTGGACTTCTTCAACTACTCCGGCAAGACCGACCCCCGGGGCTTCTATGTGGGCCGGGACCGTTACGGCTCCAATGTCATCGTCGACCTGGACCGCCGCGCCGAGGACAAGACCACCGCCAGCGTTCTGATTCTGGGCAATTCCGGCCAGGGCAAGAGCTACCTTCTGAAGCTCTTGCTCTGCAACATTCTGGAGAGCGGAAAGTCTGCTATCTGTCTCGATCCCGAGCATGAGCTGATCGACCTGTGCGTCAACCTGGGCGGGTGCTTCGTGGATCTCATGGACGGGCGGTACCGCATCAACCCGCTGGAACCCAAGGCTTGGAGCGTTGACGGCGAAGATGACGAAACGGCCCCCGCCACCTTCCGTCAGCGGACGCTCCTCAGCCAGCACATCTCCTTCCTCAAGGACTTTTTCCGCTCCTACAAGGATTTCACCGACGCCCACATCGACACCATTGAGCTGATGCTGGAGCGGCTGTATGCCAAGTGGGGCATGGACGATGGCGCCGACTTCGCCGCCCTGGCCCCTGGCCAGTTCCCCATCCTCTCCGACCTCTATGACGTGATCGAGGACGCCTACGAGAATTATGGGGACGAGGCCAGCCCCCTCTACCCGAAGGAGCTGCTCCGGGAAATTCTGCTGGGGCTCCACTCCCTGTGCCGGGGCGCGGAGAGCAAGTTCTTCAACGGCCACACCAACATCACCTCCAGCCGCTTCCTGGTGTTCGGCGTGAAGGGCTTATTGCAGGCAAGCAAAAATGTGAAGGACGCCATGCTGTTTAACGTCCTGTCCTATCTCAGCGATAAGCTCCTCACCGTTGGCAATACGGTGGCCACCCTGGACGAGCTGTATATCTGGCTGTCCAACGTCACCACCATTGAGTACATCCGCAACACGCTGAAGCGGGTGCGCAAGAAGGAGTCGGCGCTGATCCTGGCCTCACAGAACCTGGAGGACTTCGACGTGGACGGCATCCGGGAGCTGACCCGGCCCCTGTTCGCCATCCCCACCCACCAGTTCCTGTTCAACGCGGGTAGCGTGGATAAGAAGTTCTACATGGACAACCTCCAGTTGGAGGGTTCCGAGTACGAGCTGATTCGCTACCCCCAGCGGGGGGTGTGCCTGTATAAATGCGGCAACGAGCGGTACCTGCTGGAGGTTCACGCGCCGGATTATAAGGAAAAGCTGTTTGGGGAGGCGGGTGGACGATGAATATCGTCTCGTACGGGGCTGGGATCAACAGCACCGCAATGCTGATCGGACTGCACCAAAAGGGCATCCCCATTGACCTGATCCTCTTTGCCGATCCCGGAGGGGAGCAGCCCTATACCTATGAGTACCTGCCCATCATGGACGACTGGCTGGCCCGCCATGGAATGCCCAGGCTCCAGACCGTCTACTGCACCGACAAAAACGGGAAGCGGTTGACGCTGGAGCAGGAATGTCTGCGCTCCGGCACCCTGCCCGCCATCGCCTACGGGTACAAGAAGTGTTCCTTGAAACACAAGGCTGGGCCGCAGGACAAGTTCTGCAACAATTACCCGCCCTGCCGGGAGGTCTGGGCCAGAGGGGAAAAGGTGGTGAAGTTTATCGGCTACGACGTGGGGGAGGTGAACCGGCGTGAGAATGTCCGGGAGCATGACGAGGCCGACCCCAAGTATATCAAGGTTTATCCGCTGATGGACTGGGGCTGGACGCGGGAGGACTGCGCCGCCGCCATCCTTCGGGCGGGCCTGCCGCTGCCGGGCAAATCCTCCTGTTTTTTCTGCCCCAGCATGAAGAAGAAAGAAATACGCACCCTGTACCACCGGCGCCGGGATCTCTATGAACGGGCCATCGCCATCGAGGACGGCGCGAAACCTAACCTGATTACGGTAAAGGGGCTGGGGCGGGACTGGGCGTGGCGGGATTTCGTGACGGCGGATCTGAACCAGCAGGCCATGTGCTGGATGTTCCCCGAGGACGATCTGCCCTGCAACTGCCATGACGGCGGATAGGAGGATCAATATGGCTAAATCAATCGCAATTAAAATAGATGAGGCACTGTTCCGGGATATCCATGTCCAGGCGGCAAAGCGGAGGCTGTCCATTGAGCAGTACGTCACCGGGCTGATCAAACGGGATTTGTTCCCGGAAAGATTTACGGAACATGGCGTTGTGCTGACCCCGGAGCAAAAGGAGCAAATCAGGGCTGCCGCCCAGGTGGCAAATGCCGGAGCCCGTCAGATCGAGGAAGCCTTGGCTAAGGTACAGGGCCAGCTGGAGCAGGGCGGGCCCACCATGATGTAGGAGGATGCAATATGGAAATCATTGAATTTGACCGCTGGAAGCCCTCAGTGGACAATCCCCGGAAGGTGGAGTACGTAGGCCAGCGAACCGCCCAGGAAGTGTACGAGGAGCTGAAGCACCGGCTGGATGGGCAGGGATATCTGCCTGATGAGTATTTTCTGCTGAACGACGAATGGAAAAATGGCCGGGAGATCCCCCGGGACGCGGATCTGTTCTGCACCGTGGACTACGGTGAGAGCGAGGGCGTCTATGTGGACGTGTACCTCAAGTGGTACGATGAGGAGCGGGAAAAGAGCTTCACCGAGCGTTTCATCACAGGCAAGACCCTGGGTGCGAATGGGAACGATCTGGACAGGATGTTCCTCACCGCCTCCGCCATCACCAAGGCCGTCCACGGCGATCATGCCACCTACGCCCGGCACATGAAGATCGGCGGTGTGGAGGAGGACACGGGCGGAAGGGTGGTGCATCTCAGCCAGCAGGAGGAAAAAGTGATCATCCAGGCACTGGTGGAACAGCGGGAGCGGCAGGAGGAGGCCATGAGCCAGACCGAGCAGCTCCTTCGCCGCATGACCGGCAGCATCACCGCCTACATGGATACCGTGGGCCAGCGGCCCCTGCGCATCAGTGACTACGACAAGGCGGTGTTGGCTGTCCGGGACGGGGAGCTGTCCGCGTTCCGGGAGCTGTACCCCAGGGTGCGTAATCAGGCAGGCGAGCTGCTGATCGAAACGGCGGGCCGCCCCGGTTTGGTGGGCAGGCAGATGACGCTTCTTCTCGTGGCGGACACGGAGCGGTTCCCGGAACCGGCCTACCGTACCGCCTGCCAAAAGGCCATCGCCATCAACGACCCGGTAAAGGTGGCCTTCCTGTTGGAGCAGGCGGGGGGCTGCGTTCACAAGCTGTCCCCCTCCTTCCACGGCGAGATGGCTGGCTGTGCCTACATGGACCACCGGCACATCGCAAAAGAGATCATCAGGCAGTCTACCAATGAACAGATCGCCGCCGCGCCGCCCTATCTCCTGGAGCTGTTCGCCCAAGACGCGGACTTCCATACCCTGTCCGCGCTGGTGGAGAAGGGGATCAGCGCGGACAGCGCAGCGCGGACGCTCCATATGCTGACCTATGAGGGCCGCAACAGCTGGATCGCGGAGGAGCTTCTGGAGAAGCGGATGTGGGTGGATGTCAACGACTACCGGGCCCTCCATGCCTGCGTGGAAAATGGCGCTGTGGATGTGGCCAAGCTGCTGCTGGACGGCGGGATGGACTTTGATCAGTACCGCCAGCGGTTTCCTGGCAGCGGCAGCCCCGACACCATCCTGGCGCTGGAGGAACACTGGCAGATGATCCAGGAGCAGGCCCAGAAGCTGGAACAGGAACAGGCCGACGCACCCGGGATGGGAGGTGGCATGGCCCTTGGTTGATCCCGTCCTGGTGGCAAAAGCCGCCGCCACCCTGCTCACCAACGAGAAAGCCCGGAAGGGCGTGGGCTGGGCCATCGCCGCCATTCTCTCCCCCATCATCTTGGTGGTGGCCTTGCTGTGCGCCCTGGGCTCTGGCGCGGTGAGCCACAATATCTCCGCCGCCCAGCTGTGCTTCCAGGCCGGCGAGATCCCCGCCGATGTCCCCACCGAATACCAGGTGTGCATTGAGCAGACCCGGGCCAGCTTCGCGGAGCTGGATGAGATCATCGCGGACATCCAATCGAATATGGATGAGGGAAACAGCCTCGACCCCATCCGGGTCAAGGCTGTGTTTTTCTCCCTGTATTTCGGCGGCGAGGCCCCGCCCCTCGCCCAGTTTGTCCACTGCTTCGCGTCCAGCGAAACCCGGACTGAAACGGTCACCGAGAAGGATGAGGACGGTAATGAAATTGAGGTGGAGCGCATCTATAACGTGTTCGTTCCCATTGAGGATATGGCTAAGGTGTACGCCAACCTCGCCGCTTCCCTCGGCGCGGACATCACGGAGGAACAGAAAACCAACGCCGACAATGTGTACAGCCTGATCAAGTACGGCTATCCCAGTGGGTCGGAGGGCGGTGGCTTCGAGGGTTCGGATGTGCCCTATGTGGGCGCGGACGGGTTCTGCTCCCCGGTGGGAGCCAACTGGCGGAACATTGTCACCTCTGAATTCGGCGGGCGCATCGACCCCATCACCGGCCAGCGGGACGGCCACACCGGCATGGATTTGGCCGTCCCCACCGGCACCCCCGTCCGGGCGGCGCTGCCGGGTACGGTGCGGGTGGCGCAGTACGACTCCAGCTACGGCTACTACGTGACCATTGGCCACGAGAACGGCCTGCTCACCTTGTACGGCCACAACTCCCGCCTGCTGGTGCGGCCTGGGCAGACCGTCCAGGCCGGGGATGTAATCTCCCTGTCCGGCTCCACCGGACGGTCTACCGGGCCCCACCTCCACTTCGAGGTGCGGGTCAATGGGCAGAGGACGAACCCCAGATACTATCTGCCATAGAAGGAGGACATCAAAATGAAAATCAGAGCTGAAATGGGCCGCCAGCGTGCGCCCCTGTGCCCGCCTGAATATCAGGTGGACAGAGTGGCGGAGATTCCCAACACGCAGTTCGCGGCCTTTCTGATGAGGCCGCTGGATCGGTATGACTTCATCAGGAGCAATCAGGTCGAGCCGCACCAGGGCACCGGCCATGACCACTGCCTGCTGGTGCTGGGCGAGGGCCGGGCGGACGGCGTGCTGGTACAGTGCGGCGCCGATGGCCGCGCCGCGTACTCCGCCTATGTGGCTGGGGCGCGGGACGTGGTGCGGGACAGGCTGAACCAAGCCGCAGAGTTCATCGTCCGGCAGTGCGCCGAAAATCCGGGCGGCGGAAGCTGGCACGCCTATTTCAACCAACGCCCTGGCCGCGGTGGCTGCAGTGTCAGCTTCGAGGAGCTGGAGGAACGGCTTGGGCTGACCATCCGAGGAGGCAGCGGGTTGGACAGTATGCTCTTGGACGCCCTGCGCCGCAGGCCGGAGGTGTCTGCGGTGGAACTGGACGATGGATGCGTCAGCGTGGTCTGTGATCTGGGCCTCCGCCAAGATAAAGACGCGCCGGAGAAAAAGACAGCCGCTTCGTTTTCGCCGGAGCGCGCGGCGGAACTTTTTGAGAATGCCGTATCCGCGGCGCTTGAGCTTTACCGAGGTGAGGATGGCTATTCCATGCTCCATGGCAGCTTCGGCCTGACCATCCGGGAGATCCGGGAGCATGGATACCTCTCGGATCAGGAGCTGTGCGATATCTGCCAGGTTCCCCGGCAGGTGCTGGAGGGCGGCATGAGGGTGAGGGACGTTCTCCAGATGGACGGCGTTTCCGAATCCGCCTCCCTGACCCACAAGGACACCACCGTCCTTGCCCCGCTGGAAGATCTGGAAAAGCTGACCGCCAGCGGCCAGGAGGACTTCGCCGCCCTGCTGGACGCCTGGGTGGCCGACATCCGGGTGGATGACGGAGAACCCGAGCTGTTGCTGGAGGGCATAGAGGCGGCGGAGCTGGAGCGGTTTTGCGACGCGCTGGAAGCCCACGAGCAGGCGGAGCAGGCCATGGGCGACATGACGCCATGAAGCAAAAAATCGATTTGGCCCAGGCATCCGAGGGGCTGGCCCTGTATGCCGCCCAGCGGCTGGTGGGCTATGAACAGAACCGGCTGGGCGACTCCTTCCGCCAGCCCGAAACGCGCCATGAATGGATCAGGGATATTATCCAGGGCATGGCGGAGGTGTGCGGACAGGACGCTGTGCCGCTGCTTCGCGCGTTCGGCCAGCGGTTGGATGCGGCCAGTGGTTCCGCTGACATGGAGCCGCTCCCCCTGAATGGGCAAAAGTACACCGTCCAGAATTTACGGCGGTATGTCTCCGCCCTGGGGTGCATGGATGGCGACCAGCGGGCGCGGATTTTTGCCGTGAAGAAACTGCTGGAGGATGTGAGCGCCTACCTGCCCTGGGACGTGGGCGCCACCGGCGTCTACCCTGCCAGGGAGGAAACGGAACGGGCGCTCCTGCGGGCGGTGGCCCAGCGGCCCATCCGCTTTACCCGCGTCCTGTTGGGCGGCGAGTTGGATCCGGGCGGTGTGGAATACCTGCCTGGGATGGTCAATGACGTGGAAGCCGTGCGGCGCACCCGGGAGTTCCAACGGCTCACGCTGGAACATCCGAATCGGGAGGAATGGCCCGCGCTGTGCATCGTCTGCATGGGCGGCGGACGGCAGGCGGAGTCCAATACGATAGACGCAGACGGGCTGGATATGGCGGTGATCTGCGAATACGAACGGGAGTTTATGAAGCGGCCCGGGGTGCGTCCAGTGTGGAGCCACCAGCTGACCATCCCCGTCCACGAACAGCTCCGAATGCTGAAATTTGAGCCGGGGAAAGCGCCGGAGGAGGTCACCATGCCCAATACGCTGGAGGCGTTCCAGACGGCGGTAGGCGGGGACATTGAAGCCGTGGGGCTGGACAGCGGCGCCGTCCTGATCTGCAATGAGGAGGGCAAGCTGATGGGCCTGTCCGCAAACCGTCAGGTGGGTGGAGACACCATTGCCGGGACGTTCCTGATCGCGGGTTCGGCAGACGGTGAATTCTGCTCCCTGTCCGATGAGTACACGGCCCGCTATGGCCGGGAGTTCGCCCAGTCCATTTCAGAGCCGTGCCCGGAAGGGCTGAAGGAAATGACGTTCTACATCATGTAACGGAGGGATCAACATGAAGAAAGCAACCATCACAGTGGTGTTCGACGAGGAAAAGCTGGGCGCGCTGGAGTTCTCACTGAAGAAAGAGGGCTCCTCCGTGCAGGCGCGGCTGGAGCAGACTCTGGGCCAGCTCTACGAGCGCACTGTGCCCGCGCCGGTGCGGGAGTACCTGGACAGCCGCGCCGCCCCCGCGCCCCGGCCCCGCCGCCCGGCCAAGCCCGCGCCCAAGGAGCGGCCCGCCCCGTCCGGCGAGGAGGGTGGCGCATGAACTCCCGGGACATCACCCTCTGGCTGGACGAGCGTTGGTATGACGCCCTCTCCCGCCAGCTCAAAAAGAAGGACGCCACCGTGGAGGATGAGCTGAACGAGTACCTGGACGCGATGATCGACCAGCTCCCGGAGCAGGTGCGGGAAAAGATCAGCCGGGAGATCTGGGAGGAGGATCAGCGGCAGCGCGAGGCGACGGAAGCCGCCCGCCGCATCTCTGTATTCCGCGTCACCCAGGGCGGCAGGACGGATCATCTGCTGACGCAGAGCGCGGTGTGTGTGGATGCGCTTCACGCCGCCGTGGCGCTGCGCAGCTACCTGCTGGCAAAGGGGAACAGCACCCAGCGGTTTGCGGAACGTCTGCACAGCGTGGTGGACATCGCGCCGGAGGTGTTCCAGGACTACGCCGGCGAGCTGATGCGGCGCACCGGGCGGGTGACTGCCGTGCTGGACATCGATCTTGATCGGGGCGAGTTCTCCAGCCTGGACGCGCTGAACGGCTGGGAAACCTACACCATCCGGGACGTGTCCACCGCCGCGTGGCACGCCAACCGAAAGGATCATCTGGCATGGGAACGGCGGCTGGATATCTTCGCAGGACATCTGGAAACCCGGATGCTCCGCTGTGATGCCCCCGAGGCAGAACCGACCAACGGCCCCGTGATGTAACCTCGCTGTTGGTTTTACACACGCAGCCCCAGCAAAAATCGTTGCGTTTGGTGAATGGATATCCCGGCGCGGGTGTGGCATTGTGTTGCCAGCCCCAAAAATTTGAAGGAAGGATGAGTTGAACATGAGTACCCAAACCCGTTTTACACCTACCGAGGTATGCACCCTGGTCGCCCACGAGGCGGTGTCCATGCTGGACACGGTGCAGACAGAGATCCCCCAATGCGTGAGGGAATGCCGCACCGCGCTGGAGGCACTCACCACGATTCACAATCTGGGTGAGGACGGCAGAACCCTGCTGGACTGGCTGGACACCGAGATCGCCAACGCCGAATTGTACATCACCGACGGCAGGAACCTGCCCTACCTGATCGACATGACCTGCCTGAATCCTGAGCCGGACGCGGCGGCGCAGATGGATTTAATCTGGGCGCTGTTTGAAACGGCGGCGCGGGAGGAGTGCGGGCCGGAGCAGCGGCAGGCGCTTCTGAACGCGGCACGGATGGTCACGGAGATGTGCGGGCTGGACGACCTAATCCTGGCCACCATTAAGCCAAACACAGCCAAATTGGCCGCTGGGCTGCGGGATGAGCTGGATGATGTCCACACTGCGCTCCAGGCCAACCCGGCGCCCCGCATCGGAACGGCGCATCAGGAAACGGGATAAGTCAACCGCCCCGCACGCCCTGTCCGGGCAATTCAAAGGGCCGCTTCGCACCTTGCGGAGCGGCCCTCTGCTGTTCCCACCGCGTCAGCCCCTTTGAGGACGTTTGCGGCCCTCCTGTGGCCAACGTAGAGTCCCAGCCCCACCGAGGGGATGAAACGCGGTGTTGGCCCATTGTGGGCCGATTGTGCGGGTCGGCAGTTTTGGCCCCCGCCAAGGGCCCTTTCTGGCCCACCCGGAAGGGCAATGCAGGCGAGGCCGCAAGGGCAATCCAGGCGTTCGATTTTAGTGCAGCCGGCTAAGGAATTGTCAAGCATAAAAATGCAAAGAGGAGTGAATATCAGAACAAAGGA